>ERZ773049.68-NODE-68-length-59433-cov-29.422783_pt1 | contig 59433 bp, 66 predicted proteins | sample MGYA00580633_ERZ773049 | MGnify/ENA primary metagenome ERZ773049 (study PRJEB29015, sample SAMEA2737991) | human oral metagenome | biome: human oral; feature: human-associated habitat; material: dental | place: China | collected 2066 ...
CTGTTTCTTTTATCAACATGCCATAATCCAATGGTAAAACTAGTTGGCGAGGCATTACTAGTTTGGTATAATTAGGTTCATTGGTATGGTTTTTGTTCATAATTTAATTATACCAACGAAAAGGGTCCCTCGGGACCCTTTTTGCTTAGAAATACAAAAAAGTTATTAGTTGATTTCATATAATCAACTAATAACTTTTTAGATTAAAGGGGCTATTTTGTTACAGCCCCTTTTTAATTACTCAAAACCAAACACGCTGCACCGTTCCGCACTAAATACAAAACGCATGCAGCACGTTCGATTTTCAATAATTAAATATTGTTTTTATACACAAAATGGGATATATCGCCGTGGATATACCCCATTTTATTTTTGTTTTATTCAATTTGTTTGTATGTTCTATACAAGCGCTGACAATCTATGAAATCGTACAAATAGTTATGATATTAGGAAGTACATATTTAACAAGGATCGTATCTCAAATAGCATGTGTTCGTGAAAGGAATTTAACGCCAGCGCCTGTATACAACACGCAAGGGGAACGGCCCCATGTTCCCCATGTGTTGCATCATTTAAAAGGAGAATTAACGTCAATGGCTTTTAAGCATCATATGACAATATAATTATACTATATATGGCGTTTCCGCATATTTCCGATATAGTCCGATATAGTCCGACTTATACCGTTTTCGCCGTGTACATGTACGCATAATATGTATGGTGCAAATAGTAACCTACCTGTACAAGGCCAGCCGTTTTTAGTTCATTGGCTTGCGACTTTTCTAGGTCTGTAAAGTATCGCGCATGCTTTGCGCTTTTGCCGTCGATGTATTCGCGCAATAACAAAATATTTGCTTTCCCTGTGGTGCATGTGTTGATGATATCCGCTGCGGTTTCCCGCTCATCAATCAATGCGCCTATTTCTTTGTGTACGGCATCGCGTTTGCTTTCAAGGCGTATAATTTGTTGTTCAAGTCCGCCTGGTGTTCCGCCACCTGTTAGGCGTTCTTTTGAATAGTCCACGGCGCCTATAGTTGTTATATCTGATTGTAAATGCTTTAGATCTTCTTTCAACGAATTAATCTTCATTGTGATTAATTTAATCGGTTCTAAATATTCTTTTGCTAATTCCCTGTAATCTTTATCCGTCATATTTCCCCCATGGTTCATTATCGCATGTTCTTAACTGTTTCCCCTAACATGTTTAAATAGTCTTGTAAATTGGTTTTAATTGCTTCGTTTACGATTTGGATATTATCAGTTGTTACATAGCTGGCAATTAGCATTTTATACATGGTATCTTTTGTAGGAATTAATACCGTGATTAAAGCACTAACCGCAAATGCAACAAACAACGCAATCATTTTGTCTTTGTGTGGTTCAAATATTTCCCTTATGTAATCGTCAATAATATACATGACACCAGCAGACAACACCATAAACGCCAACACAACAAAAACAAAGTTATTTATCACATCTAAATTATGTAGTACCTCAATCAAATACAAATACATCGGGTTGATAATAGGCATTACACATTTCCCCTTTCGCCTACTAATATTATATTAAAGGGGCGTTTATTTCGCCCCTTAGCGGTTTTTATCAGTCTAATATGACGCCTTCCATTTGCGCCCTAATTTCAAGGATACGCATGTATTCACTCATTACAATTTCTTGTTGCTTTAACAATTCAACCGGGCATGTAGGTTTAAAATCTAATGTTCCAGCATCATATTTTACTAGCATTTTATGCAGTTTCATCTTTCTGTTTTTCAATTCGTTGTATTCTTCAATGAAACGCACTTGCCATTCTGGCGTAACGCTTTTATCTTCGGCAATTCCCAATTTATCAACATCTATTCTATTATTCATAACTATTATTTCCCCTCTATCATTTCCCCGTACTACCAATACCACCAGTACCGCGCGCCGTTTCTGTTAAAGAATTAACCTCTAACAACTTTAATGCACCTACTGGTACAAGAATACCCTGTACTAACCTATCGCCCTTTTGAATTAGATATGCATCATCGCTAGTATTATGTAGTATCGCTTTTATTTCGCCCCGATAATCCGCATCAATCACACCGAACGAATTCGGAATAATTAACGGTGTTTTACTCATGCTAGATCGTGGCGCCAGCATCAACATATACCCCTTTGGAATTTCTACCGCTAACCCCAGCGTTACATATTGCGTTTGATGCGGTTCTATAACGGTGCTTTCCGGTTGATAAAAATCCATGCCAGCAGCATCTACGCTGCCAACTTTTGGCAATAATACACCCGGCATGCATCGCTTAACCTTGATAACGTCCGCATTATATCGCTTATATCCAAATATGCGTTTAATCCTGTTTAGTAGTTCCATTTATTGCCCCTCATTTCAATAACGCTTCCAACACTTTATTTTTTCTATCCATGATGCGTATTTCTGCCCTTGGGTTATCTTTATCAATACCAGCAATGCAGCTTTCACCGTACGAACATATCCATTTATCATCGTCTATAACTCCGGCTTTAGTTAAAATATCGCTCGTCGCTTGTAGTAAGCCTATTAGATCCGGCCAACTTCTTTTATTAGGAAGATAATACTTGCATTCAACAACCACAATGCCCGGTACGTGTAATTTCTTTCCAGCCAGTTGCCATAAACAAGCATCTTCATAATTTTCGTATGCTTCCGACGGAATTATAATGCGTTTTCCATTCTTGAATACGATACGCCCGCTATTCTTTTTTGTTGTTGGGCGACCTTTGAATACTATGTCAATCACTGGCATTTTCTGCTAACCTCACATTGCATGGTTTGGCGCTACTAATTAACTCCATACTCCAACTTGTTCCGCCACGATCAAAATACCAAACTTTTCCTTCTTCATATTTAGCGAAATACCGTTTTAATGTTTCATATGTAGTTTCAACAATAATGCGCGTATCAACCGGAACTTTTTCCCATTCCACAATACCTAATAGGCTTGCAATAGAATATTCCTTTTTACCGGTTTCCAACCCCAGCACCTTGCACGGAATACGTGGCGTATGCTCGCGCACTTTGAAATGTCCGCCGTTTTCAATAAACGTAGGATTTACGAAATAGGCGTATACACCGATGATTTTAATATCACGATAGCCTTCATCGTACATTTCTTGTAATAACCATTTTGCACCTTGTTCATTCGTCATAATTCAATTCCCCTTTTATTAATAAATACTTGATTTGTTCCCTAACATGATATAAATAGGTTTCCATTGTTCCGTTAAAATTTTGCATGTTCATTTTTGAAATTACTTGCCGTAACCGCCCCGGCTTTCTGCCATTTTTAACGTTGTATTCAAGCATAATACAATAAGAGTTCGCCGTTACTTTTGGTTTTAAAATTCTATTTCCAATAACAACGGTTAAAGCACTTGCAAATTGTTCACGTGTATATGTTTGATCGTTTGCTTTTACAATTTTCTTCATACTTCGCCTTTCAACTGATATTCAAATAATATTTCCGTTTTCGGCGCATTAATCATCATGATAACACTATGATGTGCTGGCGATTTAGTATGTTCACCTGTTTCGCTTATAAACTTAATGCGCTTAGTTGGTACGTATACGCTTATATTTGTTTTACTGAATAATTTATGCCTTTGTACCCCCCCCAGTGTATCTATAGGCAATACCAGTACACACGGGCGCCTAGTTTCGATGCATCGCGCTATAATTTCATCTTTATTGCTATACGGCGGGTTAGTGATTAAATAATCAAATTCATATTCTTTAGTTAAAAAATCACTAATGCCGTATATAGCTAATGGATCATAATCGCGTGTAACAATTTTTGTAAAATTGCTTTTATTTGTATCAAACGGCAATAAGATTTTATCGCCAACTTTCGGAGGGAATACATTAAGCATCATTTGAACTGTTTCTATAGGCGTGTACCACTCATCACTTTTAGCGCCTTTTATTAATGCTTGTTTCATTATTAACCTTTTACTATGCCCCATATGTTCGTTTCACCGCTCATTGAGTGTGCATCGTATTCAAGCAGCCACTTCAAACAATGTCGCCCGTGTTTAAATCTATCTGGCTTATTTCTAGCTCCTATACCTGCACCGATTACCACTTCAGCAAACTCACAATCCGCTTCGTATATATACCATGGATACATTAGACAATAGGCTTTTATGTATTGTTGTTTACGCTTTCTTTGTACTAATTTCATTACTCCTCACCTTTAAAAAACACTAACCATACTGTTTTACCTCTACGTTGGCCAAATATTGGCTCATTAGGAAGTAACCCTTTAACCATCGGTAACGTTACTTGTTCTTCATTCCATTTAAAGATTAACGTTCCGTTTTGTTTTAGTACTCGCCAACACTCTGATAAGCCTTGTTTTATATCCTCTTGCCACGTTTGTTCTAATCGACCATATTTCAATGCCAAAAATGATTTATAACCTACTTTTAATAAATGTGGTGGGTCAAACACTACCAAGTGAAAGCTCTCATCTTCAAACGGCATCTTACGGAAATCTGCGATCACATCAGGCTTTACGATTAACTTCCTACCATCACAAAGCGTTGTATCTAATGTGCGGTTATCCATATAAACAGTTTCTTTATGTTCTTTATCGAACCAAAACATTTTAGAACCGCAACACGCATCAAGAATTTTCATTTCTTGTTAAAACTTACTCCTTTACATAATCTTCAATACGATAGGTTTTTGTTTCTTCCACAACATGCATGGTATTTTTGTAGCCATGTCGGCTTTCCCATTCCCTAAACACTTTTGTTAATTCTTCGCTTAACTCTTGAATATGCTCATCTTTAACACTACTCAAATAATCCTCTGAATGATCATAGATTTCATCTGGCATATAGTTGATTACATGTTCAATAACATGTTCGCCGTCTACATCTGGCAAGAAATAAGCAGGGTGTCCGATTTCAACTTCATTATCTAATAATTGACTTCGTTCTAGGCTGCTATATCCGTCATACCCATTACAATCCATATAGTCATAAACAGCATCTTCAATACTATTTTGTGGTTCACCAGCGTATTCATCTTCACACCAGCAATATTTTGTTTTATCTTTTACTAGCATTTCTACTCCTTTATTCAGTAATTATTATCTCAACATCACCATTTTTTAATGTAGAAAACACATATACACCGTATTCTTTACCATCACTAGTTTTGATTTTCACTTTGTTATTTGCATAGTTTGAATGATCAATTAGTTGTCGCATAAATAGTTCTACACTAATACCATTTACAGTGCTTTCATTCACAATAAGTGCTTCTAACGGAACATCAAGATATTCACACAAAGTAGACAATGTATCGAAATTAACTCCATTTGTATGTCCTTTTATTAATGCGGTTAATGTTGTTCTACTTATTCCTGTGTCTCTTGAGATTGTAGAAATTTTAAGTTTCCTTCTCTTTAGTATTCTTTCTAACTTGCATACTATCATTTCGCTATCTCCTTAGAATGGAATGTTTTCATCTTGATTTGTTGTTTCAAAACTATCAAAGTTACTACTATCAAATTCACCATCTAGCTTTTTACCTACAAAATCAGCTACCACTTCGGTTACATATTTCTTTTGCCCATTATTATCCTCATAGGAACGTGTTTGAATGCGTCCATTCACGAGCAATCTATCGCCTTTCTTGCAGTTCCCAACTGCTTCACCTGTTTTCCCCCATGCTACGCAATTGATGAAAGCAGTCTGTTCTTTTGTTTCGTTTGTTGTGCTGTCAACGTATGTATTGGTTGCAGCTACTGTGAAAATAGCTACTGCCTTTCCGTTTTGTGTAAATCTCAATTCAGCATCTCGTGCTAAATTGCCCAATAGTTGAACACTATTCATATATAATTCCCTTTCTATTTTCTAATTCTACTGGGTTAATTCGCTCGATTTACCCCGTATACTATTTTGCCCTTATGATTAATCATAGACGGTTTAAAACTTCCATATAACGCATTTAAACGTTTTTTCTGGTTTAAACAATTCATCGTATTTCTTATTCACTTCAACACCCCCAGAATTAACGCTTTCCCTTCTTCCGAGATATTCGCTTTTTCAACGGCTCTTTTAAGGTCTATAGGCTCGTACTTTTTAACCTCAATCAAATGGTCGTTATCTAGCATCTTAATTTCTGCTTGTTTCGGCATATTAAGTTCTGCCCGTTTTCGCGCTTCCATTAATAAGCCGTTATGCTTAATGCCTTCCGCAATTTCCATGTTCTTTTGTTCGCGTGCTACCAGTTGTTCGTACGCTTTACAAAATTGGCTCATCGCGGCGCTTTCGTTGTAGCTTTGGCAATTTCTTGGGTCAAAGAAATGCCATACAGTTTTAGCCGCTAACTTTGTTATACCTTCCAATTCATCAAGGCCTTTTTCGTAACCTACGCTGCTGGCTTTCTTTCTGACTACTCCCCATGCATCTTGCGCTATCAATCGTTCTTCTTTTCCGTTTACATATCCAGAAATTTCTTCCGCTTTCTTGCGAATAGTGGCAACGACTGGAACGAATTCACATGTATTAATGCATTGCTTGATTGCTTCCTCTAACGTTACCGGGTTTATATCTTCAAGCATATAGGCGTACATTTTAACTTTTGCACTATCGAATTTGTCATATATCAATAATTGGCCCGTAGCTTTCAATATTTCCGGTTTCATCTGTTCCCCCTTTCTACCGCATCAATTAACGCGTGTAATTCTGCAACCTTTCTTTCTGTATCAGTCATTGCAGCCGTTTCATTGCTGTTCAAGTACGTATCAAAATGGCTTGGCGCAAATAGAGTTTTAGGTGTTAGATACTTTTCTAGTTTTGTACCTTGCCATTCACGGCATTTTTTATCAATCACGGTTTTAAAATCGTCAACGGTATAACCTTCTTTTAATCGTGATCTAATCGCCTGTACATATGGTTTAGTTGTAGGCTTGAATTTTGAACCAGTTTTTAAATTAAGATATTCGATGATTTCAAAGTGAGATTTATCTACATCGTCATGTGAAACATGACATATTGTTTCTATTCTATTCTCTTCTTCTCTTATCTTATCTATTCTTATCTGTGTATCCAGATTGTATCCATTTTGTATACATTTTGTATCCATGTAGGTATTATCTGGGTTTGTTGGTTGTTTAACTACTTCGTAAACCTTATTTTTTAGTTCTACCCGTTTTGCTTCTGGTAGTTCTGATTTTGAGTAACGATCACTTTGTACGTAGTTATGTATCCGCCAATGTCTAATGACAATAACGCCAGTTTCAAAGCCAATTACAAAACCTTTAGCAATAAGCAATTTCAAATCATCATCTTTGCAACCAGTAATACGCATGATGCTTTTAGGCGATTGAATAAAGCCGTCATCATCTGCCCTTAGTAACAAGTGGAAATAAAGGCATTGTGTACTTTGTGGCATGTCTAAAAAGTTATCTGTATCAATAATTTTTTTAGACATCATTCTTCGTTCTGCCATTTAATACCCTTGTTCCTTTCTGTTAATACTTCGCGTATTTTCTTAGCATCTACGCCGTGCGCTTTTGTATGGCAATCACGGCATAAGCAAGCCAGATTGCTAAGATTTGATAAACCGCCATGTGATCTAAACTCTATGTGATGAACTTCGGTTGCCATTGCGCCACATAGTACGCATAGGCCGTTATCTCGCTCATATGCCCATTTTCTGGTACGGGCATACAACACATTATCTTGTTTCTTCCTTCTGTTCATTTCCCCAATCCTGTATTAACGAATTAATGTAATCGTTGTTTTCAATCGGTATATTTAGCTGGTTGCACTCATCGATAAGTGCATCAATCAAGCGCCGCATTTCGTCTACCGTGTAAACGCTGCTTCCGTGATATGCTCGGATAATTGTATATCCTTCTGTTTTAGCTGGGCCGGCATCTTCTGCATACCACCCCAACCCGTGGCCTTGCCAAATTTCGACAAATCGCTCCGTAGCATCGTTTTTAATTGGTAGATAGGTAAATGTGCCAGCCTCTTGAATAACGCGCTTGTACACGTCATTTTTTGAAATGTAGGCGTTTTTTGAAAGTTCATGTGCTATCTTTTCACATAACACCCACGCGTACGCATTGGCATTTAATGAACGGCGTTTTACTTTCTTTTTAATTTCAACAATATATTCAATGTTAGGGTCTAACTTGCTTAACATTTCATCTATAGGGGCCGGAATTAATACGTTCCAGCCTATAGACTTAATTAAGTTAATACCCTTTGTAACCCATTTCATTAAATGCGGTCTCCGGCATCTTCGTGTTCAAGTTCTTGGTCTGCATTATCGTACAATGTAAAACCTTTTTTTACATTGTCTTGACCGTAGCTTTTTATCCACTTTAACGCCGCCACCATTTCGAATTCATCTAACATGCCAACGCGTGGCTTTTTGAATTCGGCTGCAACAAATTTTGTAATTTCTACAGGTGGTACATTTTTTTCTTTTTGTATTTTTAGAAATTCATCGTATCCTTTAACATGCTTTTCTTTTGTTGGTTGCGGTTTCGGTTGTTGCTGCTTAGTGCCTTGTGAATTATCCATAAAATCGGCATCTTTTGTATCGTCAATACAGAATAGACCGTTTAATGCGTACTTTCTGGCATAAGACGATGCGGAGCCGGTAATTTGACTTTCGTCCATGCCTTTTTTATCAAAGCTTTCACGAGAAAATGCAGTTGTTATGATTTCATCTTTGCCGTCAGTAATTTTCGCAATACCTTTGACGTAATAGCGTTCGCCAATCATTACGATTTCATCACTTAACAACGGTACAACATCATGTTTTGCACATAACGGCTTTACCGCTTCTAGGATATCTTCACAGTTTCTATAGTTATAACCGCCAAATTTATTGAATTGGCTTTTAGGTGCCTTTAATTCTGTTTGTATTGCAATAAGTTTTTGATGTATTGTTTTAGCTGCCATGCGATCACCTACTTAATATAGAAATTTTGATTTACCTTGATTTCTGCACCCTCTACCGTTTCACCAGCTTTAATAGCCTTTTTAATGGCCGTTTTATCGGCTTTAATTTCAACTTTTGTAAAATCTGCTGGAATTACATCAAGATTTATGATTTCCACGCTTTCAGATTTTCTATAACCAGCTTTAAAGGTTCCGACTTCTAATTTTTCAATACCATTTTGTTTCATGGAATATTCAATATTGTTTTTTAGTGTTTCAATAGTGCTTTCCTTCGATTTTTTAATCTTATTCAATCTATCAATTTCGGCCTTAATGCCTTGGATATCGGCTTCAACATTAACCATGTATTTGGCCGTATTCTCGATTTTTTCCTCGATTGATAAGTCAAGCATTTCAAGCGTGTTTTGAATTGCTTCGATTTCTTCCGGCGTTTCTGCTGCTTCTAACATTGCGGATAGTTCCGCATAATCTTTATTAAGTTCGTAAATATTAGACATGATTGCGTTTCTCCTTTACTGCATTTAAAATATCTTCAAAAGTTTCTATTGTTACAAATTTACTTACTACAGGTTTTGGAAACCCATTAATATGAAGCGTTACATATATCCCGCTATGGTGTTCGATTGCGCACATATTATATTCAAAACCACCATAAGTTGAACGAAGGATATGTAACGACATATATAAGTCATTGTCTTTTACGTTTCTTTCCTTTTCTATTTCTTCAAAGCGTTGCAATAGTGCTAACATCTCTTTTTTATTCATTTTTTATCCTTGCCACCTTAACTACATCGTTGTATGATGTAGGCAAGATGCTTTTTCAAATCTGCATCCTTAACGCCCAATGGTAGTTGCCGCTACTGTTGGGCATTTCTTTTAATTTCATCAATGTATATTCCGCCGCATAATAACAATATCCCAATAGTGATTTGCAAGCATGCTTCGTACATTGTGATGCGGTCTAGTTCTAAACTTCCAGGCCTACCAGCTAGGAATACCGCACCGATAATTTTAATAATAGTGAGTAATCGCATTACATTTCTCCCGTAATCATCAGCATTTGGCTGGTGATTTTTTTTATACCTTGTTTGAGTTTCGTGTTTTCCGTTTCAAGTTCTTCACATCGTTTCAATAGTTTGCGGTAGTTATACGCATTGCATTCGTTTTCTATACCCGCCACATTTTGAATTTCTTGTACTGAAAACAATAACCCTGGTAATTTTTCAATGGCGTGTATTACACCATTATTTCTTAAGTTGTACACCGATGATTTAGAAATGCCTAAAACTTCGGCCGTTTCATCTACGGTATACGTAAGTTTCATATTTTTTCTCCTTTCATTAATTCAGACAAACCACATTGAAAGTAATGTGCAACTTTAACAAGATTGCTTACGTTTGGCGATTGCTCGCCGTTTTTCCACCTAGAAATTACGCTTTCGGAAATTCCTGTTTCTTTAGATAGCTTATAAGCTGTAATTCCTTTGTTATCCATTAATCGGAAAATATTTCGTACTACTGTTTTTATTGTTTACACCTCCTTTTCTAAATGTTATACTTGCGATATAGCAAGTGTTAGTATTCGACACCGCACTTGCTATATCAGATTTTCAAGACACTTACGATTTCATAAGTACCTTATGGCTTTATTGTACTTCCGTTTTAGTAAGTAGTCTAGTAAATATTTTATAAAAATATTAAACTTTGTATTTATATTCTGTGAGGTACATTATGCTATACAATAAAATTAAAGAATTAATGCGAAAAACTGGCGTATCAGCATATCAAATTTCAAGAGATACCAGAATTCCGCAAAGTGCATTTTCACGTTGGAAGAAAGGAGAAAGTAATCCTAGTTTAAAAAATATTAAAATATTATCAGAATATTTCGGAGTTCCAATCGGTTATTTTACTGACGGCGTAGAGGGAACACCTAAGATTAAAACGAAAGAAAGGAAGATTGATTTAAAGAAAATAACAGATAGTTCTTTGATTTGTTACTACGGTGATCGAGAATTGAGTGCATCACAAAAAGCCAAATTATCAAAAGTGTTAAAAGCTATATTAGATGATTAATAATATTCGAGGGGAATTGTTAGCATGTTGAATATGTGTTCTTTTGTTTTAGATTTAATTAATTCGTATGGTTCAAATGAACCACGCTTCATTGCAAGCAAGTTGAACATTAAGGTCTTTTACAAACCCATGCCGGCATGTGTTAGCGGTGTGTTAATAAAACCAGAAATAAAAAAAGCTATTGTTATAAATAGTCGGTTAAGCAAATGCAAGCAACGTATAGCGCTTGCACATCAATTAGGGCATGTATTACTTCACGGGAAATATGACCTATTCAAAGAAATTGATAGTGTATTACGCGCCAGATTAGAACGCGATGCGGATACATTCGCGCATATATTATTAAATAAAGGGGTAATCAATGAATAAGAAAAATGCAATTAACGTAGCTTTTTATCAAAGCGTTTTATATTTAATTATTGGTCTTGCTTTGGGCCTTGTTCCGTGGTCTGAACATAGATATATTCTTGTAGCTATACTAACCGCCCTCTTTATCGGCGCTTATTACATAGCTAAATATTCGATAGAGGAATTAGACAATGCAATGCAACATTACAATAAGAAAGAAAGATAAAGGGTTTCAATGCATCGTTTCATATAAGGACGGCAACCGCTGGCGCCAGAAATCTAAACAGGGTTTTAAAACGCAAAAGGCTGCTAAAATTCACGCGCAAACGATCATTGATAAACTAAAAAAGGCTATCACCATAACAGATGATAGCCTTAGAAATATAACCCTTATTGAATTTTTTGAAATTTATATTAGAGAAAATAAGCCGCGCACCTTCAACACGTTACGGACTTATACAAACGCATTTGATTTATTTAAACCTATACACAACGAAAAAATAGCAAATATTACGCCATATCAAGTGAAACGGGTATTGAATGACGTATCATATTCAGCGGCAACGAAAAACCTTGCGTTGGGCCTAATTCGACGATTATTTAACTATGCCGTATTGCCGTATAAGATACTTACGATTAACGAACTAAAAGTAATACCACGATATACAGATAATACACCGCCTAAAATTAGGGCATTAACAGATGATGAAATAGAAATATTTTTAAACGGCGTGAAATCTATTAATTATTTCTATTATGTACAGTTCTGTATAGCCGTATATGCTGGCATGAGATACGGTGAAATACTAGGCCTTACATGGGAAAATATCGACTTAGATAACAATACTATTAATGTAGTGCAACAATTTGCCGCTATAGGGTACAACAAATACGCATTAAAAGAGTTGAAATCTAAGAACAGTTACCGCCTGTTGCCTATACCACCAATATTAAAAAGCATATTATTGGAATATAAAGAAACATGTACAACGGAGCGCCTATTTAATACCCGTATCAGTTCCAGCGGAGTTGCTACGGAGATAATGAAACGGTTCTTGCCAAATAATTCTATTCATGATCTACGCCACACATACGCCACTAAATTATTATCGAACGGCGTAGACATTAAAACTGTATCGGCATTACTTGGTGATAGCTTACCAACCGCGTTAAAAACCTATGTTCATTATTCCGATGATATGCGAAACAAGGCATCTGACAAAGTTGCCGCTATTTTTGGATAAGAATTTTTGACGTTTTTATGACGTTTTACTATTAAAATACTTATTTTATAGGCTTTTTATCATTACATTATATATCATCTTATTATACCATATTAAAGGCTTTCGATGTATCTCTTCTTTTATATTATCTATCATACCAAATAACCATGAGTCAATTAGTACACAAGAGATTACAATTACAAAAAAGACCCTAGTATAACAACCGTTATACTAGAGTCTTTGAGGGCTTAGAAATTACTCTTCTTCACCCATTGCTTCGTACATATTTACCAATACTTCGAAGTTTTCATCATCTTCATCTAATGGAACGTATTCTTCTACGCCTTCATCGTTTGTTTCGATGCGAGCCAAAATCATATATGTATCATCTTGACCTTCATGATCTTCATCTTGTACATGAACAAGTACAGCGTATTCTTGACCTTCATGGTTCAAGATTACATCTTCTGTAAAATATTGTTTGTTACCATCTTCATCTTCAAATTCGAGATAGAAAATTTCACCTTCGTAATTTTGATCAACCATGGGTATTCCCTCCTTTATTATGTATATAAGAACCTCTATGATATTCGCATTAGATATCTATGCGAATTAAGATTTACTAAATTGTAGCCTGTCTAAATAGCCTTGTAAAATAACGACAGCAGCCATTTTATCGATGACGCCCTTTCGTTTTTTACGACTCACATCAGCTGCGATAAGTTGACGTTCGGCCATAACGGTAGATAAACGTTCATCCCAAAATGTAACAGGCAAGTCGATGACAGCCTTCATTTTTTCGACGAATTCTTCCGTTTTTTCAGCGCGATCACCCTTGGTGCCGTTCATATTCTTCGGCATGCCCACTACGAGTTCATGCACTTCGTATTCTGAAATCAATTCACACAATCGGTTAAAGTCATTTTCTAAAGATGTACGACGAATCGTTTCTATACCTTGAGCAGTCATCAATAGCGCATCACTACATGCGATGCCAATGGTGCGACTACCTACGTCTAATGCCATAATTCTCATTATAGTTGTTTAGCCTTTGCGTATTCTTTTAATAATTCTTCGATTAAATCATCACGTTCTAAACGGCGAATATCACTACGTGCATTATTATAGCTTGTAATGTACGCTGGATCCCCAGAGATAAGATAACCTAAGATTTGATTGATAGGATTATATCCTTTTTCTTGAATAGATTTATAAACGCGAGTTAATACCTCTTCGGCAGTCATCGGTTCATCGTCTACTTTACGGAATAACATAGTTTCATCTGAAACTTTCATGGGTATCCCTCCTTTGTATGAATGGGCCACATACGTGGCCCACATATATGTATTATATGTTTCTATTATAGCATATGCAAGATATACCTATAGAACGTATTATGCGTTAAGAGCTTCTTTAACAGCTTCGCCAGCTGCTTTTAAGGCATCCATCAATTTAGCTGGTTCTTTACCGCCTGCTTGCGCCATATCTGGACGACCACCGCCATTACCACCAGCTACTTGAGCTGCTGCTTTAACGATATTACCAGCTTTTACGCCTTTACCGACAACATCTTTGGAAACTTTACATACAAAGTTTACCTTGTCATCGCCCATAACGGCACCTACGAGTACTACGCCAGAACCTTCTAATTTATCAAGGCCCATATCAGCGAAGTCACGCAATTCATCAACAGAGGATGCTTTCACAGACGCAGCAACAAATGCTACATCGCCAATCATAACCTTACCAGCTACGATATCAGCAGCACCTGCGGCAGAAACCTCTTTGCGAATTTGGTCTAATTCTTTAGCTGTTTCTTTAGCCTCTGCCAATACTTGGTGCAAACGTTCTTCTACTTGGGCAGGTTTAGTTTTTAATTCACTAGCAATGCGTTCGATAGTCAAACGATCATGTTTTGCTGCGTCGAGAGCGGCACGACCTGTAATCGCTTCGATACGACGTACACCAGAACCGATACCGGATTCAGATGTTAAACGGAAGGAACTGATGAAAGCTGTATTGCCTACATGAGAACCGCCGCACAATTCAACGGAGAAGCCAGGAATCTCTACTACGCGAACTACGTCGCCATATTTATCACCAAAGAGTGCCATAGCACCTTTTGCTTTTGCTTCGTCCATAGACATTTCAGCAATAGCAAGATCTGTGGCCTTAAGAATTTCTTCATTTACAAGAGCTTCGATTTGGTCAAGTTCCTCTTGTGTTACAGGAGAGAAATGTGTGAAGTCAAAACGCAAGTAATCTGGTGTTACCAAAGAACCTGCTTGGTTAACATGTTCGCCAAGCACGCGTTTTAATGCAGCATGCAACAAGTGAGTTGCCGTATGGTTACGAGCCATCGCTGCACGACGAGCTGTATCTACTTCAAGTGTTACGTCATCGCCTTCGGAGATAGAACCTTCTACAACGGTACCAATGTGATATACAGTACCTTCTGGTAAGCGTTTTGTATTATGAACCTCTACCTTGCCCATAGGTCCAACGATGAAGCCTGTATCGCCCAATTGACCGCCCCCTTCTGCATGGAATGGTGTAGTGCGTACAATAACAGTGATTTCATCACCATCAACAGCGGTTTGCAAGCGTTCAGAGCCTTTACCAAGCATCAATACAGAGGATGCAGTTTCCGCTTCATTTTCTACAAGTTCTTCATCTTTTAAGAATGTAATATCTGGTGTTGCTACCTTAGCATCTTCTTTTACGCGAGCTTCACGAGCGCGTTCACGTTGTTCTTTCATGGCAACGTCAAAGCCTTCATGGTCAATTGCGAAACCACGCTCGGATGCGATTTCTTCTGTTAATTCCCAAGGGAATCCATATGTATCATATAATTTGAATACTTCTGTGCCAGGAACGACGGTTGCTTTTTCAGCAGCTAATGTATCGATCAAGGAATTCAATAATTCAAGACCTTGTTCCAATGTTTGGTTAAAACGTTCTTCTTCGTTTTGAACGACACGTTTAACAAAGTCTTGTTTTTCAGCGATGGATTTAATACCAGGGCCAAGAATATCTACAACTACATCGATAAGTGGTGTTAAGAATAGGCCTTCGATACCAAGCAAACGGCCATGACGTACAGCACGGCGCAAGATACGACGCAATACATAACCACGACCTTCGTTGGATGGCAACACACCATCGGAAATCAATGCAGTTACAGCACGTGCATGGTCAGCGATAACTTTCAAAGACACATCTGTATTTGGATCTTCATTGTATTTTACACCAGCCCGTTTTGCAGTTGCTTCGATGATTGGGAAAATCAAATCTGTTTCAAAGTTTGTTTTGCAATGTTGCAATACGGAAGCCAATCGTTCAAGACCGGCGCCAGTATCGATGTTTTTATGTTGCAATGGCTCATAGGAACCGTCTGGCATTTTATTGAATTGAGTGAACACGAGGTTCCAAATTTCAAGGTAACGGTCACAGTCACAACCAGGTGCACAGTTAGGATCGTCGCAACCATGTTCTGGACCTTGGTCAAAGAAAATTTCACTATCTGGTCCACAAGGGCCTTCACCGATTTCCCAGAAATTATCTTCAAGGCGTGTAATGTGGCTTTCTTCTACACCACAATCGTTATGCCATGTATCATATGCTTCTTGGTCATCTGGATATACAGTGACATATAATCTGTTTTTATCGAGTTTAATAACTTCTGTTAAAAATTCCCATGCCCAGTGAATAGCATCTTTTTTGAAGTAATCACCGAAAGAGAAGTTACCAAGCATTTCAAAGAATGTATGGTGACGTGCTGTACGGCCTACATTTTCAAGATCTCCTGTACGCATACATTTTTGGCTTGTTGTAATACGATGACAAGGAGGTACCAATTTACCTGTAAAGAAAGGCTTTAATGGCGCCATACCTGCCCCAATCAATAATAGAGACGGATCATTTTCTGGGATAAGAGAAAAACTATCTAATTTTAAATGTCCTTTGCTTTCAAAAAACTGCAAGTATGCTTGACGCAGTTCATTACCTTTCATGTGTATATTCCTCCTAAAATAATTTACTCTTAATTATAACGTAAAAACCATAGAAAATCTATTATAACCTCTATATATCCAGATATAATTAACCCTCATCAGCGTTTTTGATTCCAACTACTTATAAAAAAAAAAGAGAAGCAAAAAAGAGGTTATACAAATCAACAGAACATAATTGATTCGTATAGCCCCTTTTATGGCTCATATATAGTTCGCCAATGGTTCTACATAAAGAAACCATATATTATATAACGCGTTTTGCACCTATGTAACGTTCGCCCCAGTATCCAGTATCAAGATCCGCTACGGCTACGCCACGGCTAGATGTAGCACTGATAAATTTACCATTGCCAATGTAAATACCGGAATGAGATGGACCTGGTTCATAAGTTTCGAAGAATACCAAATCACCCGCCTTAAGATTCGCACGGGAAACTTCAACACCTACGTTGTATTGTTCATCTGCTAAACGTGGCAGAGAAATACCTTGTTTTGCAAATACATATTTAACATAACCAGAGCAGTCAAAACCACTTGGTGTAGTGCCGCCAAATACATAAGGAACACCGCGATATTTATCGGCTTCCGCCAAAATAGCATGAATATTATTTGGCGTTTGTACCTTTTTCAAATTATTCAACTTAACGTTTTGGCCTGCAAGACGTCTAGATTGAGCATTTTGGTTTGTGAAAGCAGATTTTGTTGCCACTGCTTTTGTAGCTGCATTATTGGATAATACTGCTTTAGTTGTACGAGGAGCACCCATCAACGCATTGTACGTTGCAGGTCCGATAATACCATCTACAGGTAAACCACGATCTTGTTGGAATAGGCGTACAGCCCATTTTGTTTCTTTGCCATACACACCATTTTTATCGGTTGCATTATAACCGTGTTTGATTAATTGTTGTTGTACAGCGATTACGTTTCTACCTTTATCACCATATTGTAATGTTGTAGCGCTTGCCATCGCAGTGGTCGCACATACAAATGTTAATGTTAATGCCGCAATTTTACTCTTACTATATTTTGACTTCATATTCTTCCTTCCTAAAACTTCAAAGTGAGTTTACTTATTCAAAATATACTAACCGTCTCTCTATTTGCATCCAACAAATACAGCTAGTCTTTATCTTCTTCAGGGCCAGGTACTTGATTGGCTATAAATATATCAGCTTTTGATGGTTCATAAGCTATTTCTGGATTTTCACCATCAAAATTTATAGCAGCTTTCACCCAATATAATGGACGTTGTTTTACCTCTTCGAATACGCGTCCCACGTATTCGCCGATAATGCCAAGCCCAACTAATTGGATGCCACCGATAAATAATATGGACACGCCCAAAGTGGTCCACCCGTTTAATGCTTGACCCGTTAAGTACACGTAGAGCAAATGTAGTATTAAGAGAAAACTCAAGCCACCACATAGGACACCTACATACAAAGCCGCACGCAATGGCACGCGAGAAAACGCTGTTACCCCATCAAGAGCAAAGCGAATCATTTTGCGCACACTGAATTTCGAAACCCCTGCAAAGCGAGGAGGCGCTACAAAGTGAAGTTCCGCTTGGCGATAACCAAGCGCACCAACGATGCCACGCAAGAAACGTCCGTGTTCACGGAAATGTTTCAAAGTTTCTAGCGACTTACGATTCATTAAACGGAAATCAGATCCCCCTTCTACGATGGGAACATCTGCCATTTTATTCATCAGTTTATAATAATATTTAGATGTGAAGGATTTTGCCCAGCTGGCATCCTCCGTAGAGTCGCGTATGGTACGTACCACATCGTAACCAGCCTCCCACAAACGTATCAGTTCTGGAATCAAAGCCGGCGGATGTTGCATGTCACCATCCATGGTGATTACCGCATCACCTTTGGCATAATCAAGACCACATGTCAATGCAGTCTGATGACCAAAGTTTCGTGCCAATAACACGACCTTCACTCGCGTATCAAGTTTTGCAATCTCGCGCAAAACGACAACAGACGAGTCCGTAGATCCATCATCGACATAGATAAGTTCATATTCATATGGTAGACCTGTCATAACTTTTGTTACGGCATTGTAAAAAATAGCTATATTTTCTTCTTCATTATATACAGGTACAACAATTGAAACTAACATATATCCTCCGTCGATTACTTCTATATTTTAGCGTTAAATAGTCAATATAGGCAAATTTAAAAGGTTAACAATAAAGAAGATGAACCTCATAATTCCCATAGCTATGCTACTTTTCAGGATTTTGAGGTTCATTCTCCTCATATTGCCATTTTATCTCAAACACTTATTAATAAGAACTTTATTTATTAAAATGTTATATTTATACGCTTTTACGCATATCATATATATAGGCATTAAACTATTTATTTTATAGTCCAGCTGCATCAATCCATGTCGTAAGATCTTCTTCTGCTGTCACGATATCTTCATCAAAAGCACCTACTACTTCAGGATAACGAGCTACCTCTACCGTATGTAGGATTGAGTCATCACGACCATTTTTATAGGTACCAATCCAAATGCCAGAAAATTGAGATTCATACCATTCTACAGGTTGATCTGTTTCATTGAAGGTGATTGTAATATGTCCACGCCCCAAAGTTTCTAGCACCTCTACTTGCTCTTCTTCTGCAAGGCCAGTCTTCTCTATATATATGGAATAGGTTGCACCAGTTTCACGTAGCTGCTTTAGTGCTTGACGTAACTCATTTAGAACGGCCCGTACATTATTGTAATTTTCAATCATAGTGCCCCTCCTTTCTCATCATATCAATCTATTCTTATCTATATATATGTATTAGTTTATTTAGGTTCGATTTGTACGCCCCATTCACGAAGAACACGTAGAACACGATCCTTTACCTCAGGTAATGCCTTTTGTACAGGCGCGCTAGGTTCAAATCCTACGTCTAAGGACTCCGGTTCAACACCTATAACAATAGCATCTTCTAATGGATTTTCTTGAATAGCACGAATGCGCAATATATCTTGCATGCCTACTTCATGAACCGAAATATGGTCCGTAAAATACTGTTCTAATTCGCGATGTGGGAACTCATAAATTGTGCCAGGTGCTTCACCACCATTAACAGCATCAATCAAGAGAATTTTCTTCATACCTCGCATATAGGTCAATAATTCCATGCCCATCGTTCCGCCATCAATTAAGCTTATCTGTGGGGTGAAAGTATAATTAGCTTTCAAATCTTCTACAACATGAACTCCAAGGCCCTCATCGGTAAGCAAAATATTACCTACCCCTAGGACGACAATAGAATTCTCATAATCATCATAAATGGCATGTAAATCAATACGCGGGCTCTCAGAGCCCGCGTATTCTATGCCACCAAATTGTTCTTCAGTGGTTATATTAGTCATCTTGTAATTCCTTTTCTCGTGGATCGTCAGGATTGCTTGGACGATATGTAGTACCAGATGGTTTATCGATACGTTCACCACGACGGCGTTTACCGTTAAGATCTTCAATATCGATAGGATCATGAGCATAATATTTCATGCCTGAAACCATAGCGGATACTTCACCAGATTCTTCCATAACATCTTCTCGGAATGCCATGTACACGTGAATAATAGTAAAGAATAAGAATCCCCATGCAATATAGTGATGGATAATATGAACTTTATATTCACCACCAAATAGCGTAATAATCGGTGCAAAAAGTGTTCCTATAATACCATTAGGATCAATCATAGAATACATTGCTAAGCCTGTAATGATTTCGAAAAAGAACATAATGTACACCATCATATACGCCGTTCTCGCCAAAGAGTTACGCAACCAGTGATGTTCATGCTTTTGTGGAATCATCAAATAGTGCAATGTTGTTTCACGAAGTCCATACCAATACCGTTTTTGACGGAATTTAGGCAATAATCTATCCCCGCGATTCCAAAGTGCACCAGCAAATCGGAATATAAAGGAGAATGTCAAAATAACACCCGCAATGAAATGGATACGGCGCATCGTTTCCATAGCGAACCAGCCATCAATAGCGAAAGTTGGTTCCGGATGACCTGTAATAGCTGCAAACCCTGGATCGCCAATATAAAGGCCTGTCCAGAATAAAGCTGTTACGGAAAGCACCATTGTCCAGTGGAATATGCGCAGCCATAAACTAAATACAACATACGCTTTTTTGTCAGTATGTATTAACATAAGCCCACCACCCTTTATTTACACAATGCATCTGTATTGACGGAAACGATTTTTTCGCCTTTTTTATTGTATAAATGGGTTGCACATGCGAGACATGGGTCAAAGGAGTGGATAACTTTCAAGATTTCAAGAGGTTTATCCGCAATCTTAACATGTGTATCAATCATAGAGTCTTCGTAGGCACCATGTTCGTTAGCCACAGTCTTAGGACATGCATTCCATGTAGATGGTACGATACATTGATAGTTTGCAGAACGACCGTCTTTAATATGAATCCAGTGACCCAAACCACCGCGAGGTGCTTCTACAAGGCCAACGCCCTTAGCATCCTTAGGCCATTTATTTGGTTCAAATTTAGATGTATCCGCAACAGTAGTATCACCATTTTTGATGTTAGCTACGAGTTTATCAAAGAAGTATTGGCTAATATTAGAAGCCACTTGTGCATCGAGGCCACGACATGCAGTACGACCAACCATTGTTGTCATCCATACATGAGCAGGCACTCCCAATACTTGGGATACAGTATCGATTTGACGAACCATCATGGATTCAGCCCAAGTTGGATCAGTGATAATACCTTGTTTTACCTTTGTATATACAACGATATATTTAGCTAATGGACCCACTTCAGCTGTTTTGCCTTTGAAAGTTGGGGACTTGATCCAAGAATATTTTTTATCTTCATCAAGATATTCCCATTTTTCTTTTGTACCAGATTTAGGACCTGTAAATTTAGGATCGGTAACACCATCGAGTGGATGAAGTGTGCTAGTACCATCTGGATATGCGAACCAGGAGTGATCAACCTCTTCACTGAGGTATTGAGGATCCATGAAATCCTTACCTTCCAATGGGATAAATGTAGCTTTATCTACACCTAATGCAAAGTTTTCTACAACACCATTAGAGCGAACGATACATTTTTTATGGTAATCGCCATCGGAAATACCTGTATACGCATCATCAGGATAATCGCCATAAGACAGAACGCGTTTTTTCGCAAGGCCACCACCATCGACCATGCCTTTTTCAACGTAAATTTTGCCGATAGCTAATAGATCAGGTAAGTAGAAATTACTTACTAAATCCTTAGCCAATGCAATAGATTGTTCTACAGCAGCAAGACGTTGTGTATTGATAGGCGCATTCATGTCATTCATAGAAATAGAACATGGCATACCACCTACAATATAGTGTGGATGAGGATTTTTACCACCGAATACAACGTGCGGAATAACTACGTCACGTTGACGGTCCAAGATGTTCAAGTAATGAGATACGGCCATCAAATGAACTTCTGGTGGCAATAATTGGTAATCAGGATGATCCCACCATTGAGCAGAGAAAATGCCTAATTGACCAGATTCTACAATTTTCTTTACCTTTTGTTGTACAGCTGTGAAGTAAGCAGTTGTAGCTTTAGGGAATTCTTTAGGATATGCAGAATCCTTAGATGCTGTTTCAGCTGGTGCTAGACCACTTACATTATAAGTAGCTAATACATCATTTTGTAATTGAGCTGTTTTAGCTGGATCTGCACTAAGTGCTGCTACAGGGCTAACCCAGTCAAGAGCATGTAAATGATAGAAATGCACGAGATGGTCATGCACATCTAAAGAGCTATGCATGATATTACGAATGTAGTTCGCATTTTTAGGAATGGAAATGCCAAGTGCATCTTCTACAGCACGTAATGATGCCAATGCATGTGTTGTTGTACATACGCCACAAATACGTTGTACGAATGCCCAAAGGTCACGAGGATCGCGGTCCTTTGCAACAAGTTCGATGCCACGCCAAGCAGTACCAGAGGATAATGCGTCCTCTACCTTACCACTTGCTTCATCAACTTTTATTTCTACCCGCAAATGACCTTCAATACGGGAAATAGGATCTACTACTACGCGTTTCATTAGTGACCTCCTCCATTATTATGTTTCTTTTCATCCCATAAGCCTTGTTCTTTTAAGCGTTTTTCTTCTTTTATATCAAGAATTCTATTACGCGTAAGAGTTGCCGCACCATGTACGATAACTGCAGCGGTAGCACCAACAGCAGCTACTGTGCCGATTGTATCAGCTGTAGTAATGGTGTTCGCCAATGGAATATCTGGTAAACGTTTGTAGAATACATCGTTATCCCAGAAGCCTTTTTCAGAGCAACCAATACAACCATGACCGGATTGAATTGGATAGGATAAACCATTCCACCAACGCAAGTTACCACAAGAATTATATGTTTGAGGTCCACGACAACCTACTTTATATAAGCACCAACCAGCCTTAGATGCATCATCGTCAAATTCTTCAACGAATAGGCCGGAGTCAAAGAACGCACGGCGGTAGCAAGTATCGTGAATGCGATTGCCATAAAATTGTTTAGGACGACCTTGGGAATCCAAAGGTGGAATTTGACCAAATAATGCGTAGTGCATAACCACACCTGTCATGACCTCTGGAATTGGAGGACAGCCAGGCACTTTTATGATAGGCTTGCCAGATACAACAGAGGATACAGACACTGTATTTGTTGGATTTGGTTTTGCCGCTTGAATACCACCCCAAGCTGCGCAAGAACCATATTCAATGATTGCAGCAGCCCCTTTAGCAGCTTCTACTAAAGATTCCTTAAATGTACGGCCACCTACTGTACAGTAGATACCATTTTCATCCAATGGGACCCCACCTTCAACAGCGAGGATATATTTGCCATTTTTCTCAGCCATGATTTTTTTAAGGTGTTCCTCTAAAGGTTCTCCGGATGCTGCAGACAATGTATCATCATATTCCAAAGAAATCATATTCAAGATTACATCGGATGTAAATGGTGAGGAAGAGCGAATAAAGGATTCGCTACAACCGGTACATTCGTGACCATGAAGCCAGATTACAGTAGGTAATTCTGTTGTTTCTGCAGCTTTTACAACTGTATCAAGCATAGTAGGTGGCAACCCTAGAATAGCAGTCAACGCCACGCAAGATTTCATAAATGTACGCCGACTGAGACGTCTCTCTTGGAAGAGAGTCCATAAACTGTTCACACGATTTTTCATGGTATACAGCCTCCTTACAACAACTTTGCAGCAATATGTATATATTACCTAATCAACTATAACTATTGAGAAATATATTATCTCGATTAACTCATTATATCATTTTAAATTACATAAAACTATGACATTATGTATATATATCAAAAAAATTGATAAAAAAAACACCTATTTAGATAATATCTATAATTATCCAGATAGGTGTTCTTATTAATTGGAACTATTTAATCACTTCATTGATCAAAGATTCTAGTACATCAGCCTTTTTATAACCTGCGATGCGATCCAATAATTTACCATCTTTAAAGAATACCATAGAAGGAATACCTTCTACATCTTCTTTCAAAAGAATAGGACGCAAGGCCTTATCTTCTGCATCTACGCTGAAAAACTTAACGCGGCCGTCTAATTTTGCTGCTACAGCTTCTACTTCTGGACGCATAATTGTGCAAGGTTCGCACCAGCCAGCCCAAAAATCTACAATAACGAGCTCTTTAGAACCTAATACTAATTCATCAAATTGTTCTACGCTTGTAATAGCAGTGATAGCCATCAAAAGGCCTCCTTTATGTGTCAAATAGTATAAACAATATAAGAAGCAAGCAATCATTAAGCCGAGTTCTGTTCCGCTTGCGCGGTGACGATTATCTTTCTAGGCGTACAGTCGCCTGCACGCTCGAGCGACACAACCCGGAAGGTAGGCGGGACCACCGTTAACCCTTCCCTATTCGGTCTTGCTCCGGATGGGGTTTACCGAGCCAGCCTGTTACCAGACCGCTGGTGAGCTCTTACCTCACCTTTCCACCCTTACCACTTACGTGGCGGTTTCCTTTTCTATGGCACTTTCCCTAAGGTTACCCTCGCCAGACGTTATCTGGCATCCTGCCCTATGGAGCTCGGACTTTCCTCGAGTCCAATGGACTCGCAACCGTCTTTCATACTTGCTTCAATTCAGTTTATCATAGCTGTATATACTATGCAAGAATATCGAAATTTACTATTAAAACAGATTTTTATTCAAAGAAAAAATCTACTTGATTCTCAAAGGATTGTACCGCAATTTCCCATCCGCCTTTGTCAGATTGGTCTCGTAAATAATCGCGAATACCATCAGCCACAATTTCTTCTGTACCAAAATGGCCAGCATCTACTACGAGTAAGCCTAGTTCTTTAGCTAGCTGTGCATCATGGTATTTTACATCTCCTGTTACATATGCATCAGCCTTAACTGCATTTTTGATAAACTCTGCACCACCACCAGAGCAAAGGGCTATCGTTTTAATAGAATCTTTTTTAATGCCTCCAAATCTAAGATTAGCATGTGGCAAAGATTCTTGGAGGTGCTCGCGGAAGCTTTCAAAATCCATAGTCTCAGGCAATTCACCGATACGACCCAACGTACGACCTACATTAGGTTCATGTAATGTAAATACTTCATAAGCCACTTCTTCATAAGGGTGAGCCTCTTTCATTGCATTGATAACAGCCTGTTTGTGACCACTGTCTACAATAACATTAACGGCTACCTCAGGCACAATCGTCAATGATCCTGCTTCGCCAATGACCGGATGGGATTCATCATTACCTCTAAAACGACCTTCGCCCGCAAAACTAAAGCTACATGCTTCGTAATTGCCAATACGTCCAGCACCAGCATGAGCCATTGCTTCACGTACTGTATCAGCCATATCTGTAGGCACAAATGTGGTAATTTTATATACTACATCTGAACCAGTCGGAACAAAGCCTCTTATATTCGTCAATCCTAATCGGTTCGCCAACATATCATTGAGCCCGCCGGTTGTAATGTCTAAGTTCGTATGCGCACTATATACAACAATATCATTTTTTATAAGTTTCTCAATTAATTTTCCTTGAGAGCTATCTAAATTTAACGATTTCAAACCTTTAAAAATAAATGGATGATGACTAATGATCATTTGTGCCCGTTCAACTATCGCATACTCTATAACCTCAGGCGTAATATCGAGAGTCGTAACGATTTTAGATACATTACGTTGTTTCGCCCCCACCATAAGGCCCACATTATCCCATGACTCAGCATAATGAGGCGGTGCCCATTGTTCCATCGATTCTATAATTTGTTTTGCTAACACCATCGTATCACTCCTAACCGATAATTAGCGCAGACTCGCCAATTCATCTATTTCACGTTGTAATTGTTTATATTTCTCCGTATGTGAAAGCTCCGTTGTCATGCCATCCAGCGCACATTGTCGTTGGTAAATCAAAAAATCTACGTATTCATTCCACAATGCAGGTTTCTCTTTGGCTAACAATGCACCAACAGACCAAAGAATGGACGTCAACGGTAATGTATCATAAAGGTCATCAGAATGAATCGAATAATTCGCATTATCACCATATGTATCGATACAGTCAGAACGAAGAGCTACAATTGCAGTGTACATTTTACCCATATCCTTCATGATAATTTCTTTGACAATACGGTATCCTTTTTCCACCATATATTGGCGCAATTCAGCTTGGCCATTCTGAGGTTGTAACACATAGAACTCCAGAGGTTCTGGGCCTCCTTCAACGATATCGCGCATTAAAAATCCGCCCATACCGCAACAAATGGCGCCATTTAATTCGCCCTTTTTAGTAACTTGTAAGCCATCACCAAGGCGGCAATCGATCACATTGCTAAGCCCTCGAGATGTAACATAGGACTTTGCCGATTCCAAAGGGCCCTGATGAACATCACCAGCGATAACGCGTTTGGCCTTGCCTCTCACAATTAACTCAACAGCTAAATAACCATGATCCGTTCCAATATCTGCAATAGCTTCTGCATGGGGAACGATATCAAAGACCGCCTCTAAACGATCCATCATAGGTCTTGCTTTCATAACCACCTCGTATACTAACAGGTCCACCGAACTTCATACTATCTATTCTTCATATCTATATTATAACAAAAAACCTGCCCCAGTCGGAGCAGGTTTCATTAATTCAATTTATACAAGTTTGGTGGGCCCACCTGGGATCGAACCAGGGACCGACCGGTTATGAGCCGGTTGCTCTACCCCTGAGCTATAGGCCCAAGCTTGCGTATAAAATTATACTGAAAATTCTTGCTCACGTCAACTAGGTTATTTCCGAACATGCAGTTTCTCTCAAGCCTCCACCGCCTTAACAGTCTTCGGCCTAGGGCCTCGACTTAGCAAAGTCGTTTGAGAGGAACTGCATGTTCTACTCTATCCTACATTCCGTGAGCAAAGAATTTACAGCATCTACGGTGCCCCGGAATTGGACAAACAAAGTCGTTTGTAGACGGTACCTTTCCGTTACACTTCGACATCTATGTGAGTAAGAAATTTTCAGTATCTACAATGCTCCGGGCTTAGACAGGATAAATTAGCCTATGCATTTTTTAGTGTTAGGAATCGGTTGATCATATCTTCTTGTTGGAAGGCGCCTTTGGTAGCGAGGGTTGTGGTTTTGCTATGGGCAGATTTTACACCGCGAGCGCTGACGCAGCTATGGGAGCTGGTGATATGGACGATGACGTCGTCGGTGCCGGTGGCAATGGAGATGACTTCGGCGATGTCTTCACCGATTTTTTCTTGTAGTTGTAATCGTTTGCAGCACATTTCTGCAATGCGCGGCATCTTAGACAAGCCAATGACACGGCCACGAGGGATATAGCCGATGCTGATGTTCATATCGTACATCAAAGCCATATGATGTTCACAATGGGAAAAGCAAGTAATATCTTTTACAATTACCATTTGGTTTGTATCGACGTCAAAAGTTTTTCCAAACATATCCGCAATGTCTGCATTCGTATATTGGATACCTTCAAACATTTCTTCCATCATTTGGGCCACCCGTTTTGGTGTTTCTACGAGGCCTTCACGGTCTGGATTTTCTCCCAATGCTTCCAGTAATTGATACACTAGTGATTCGATTCGTTTTATGTCCATGTTATACTCCTTTCGCATCAGGGTCCCAAATAAATTTATGAATTTGCAACTGGAATCTAACGTTATGCCAATCATGAGCTTTCATATACTCAACGATTGTAGTCCCTTCGATATTGCCCCATACAGGAGATACGAAAATCTGCGCTTCTGTAGGATATGTTTTTAGAATTTCATCCATACGGTCTAAATCTTGCATAGAACCAACTACGAATTTAATGATATCCGCAGGCGTAGCCACCTTGAATATATCTAAGTTCATAGCATCTTCTGCTAAGGATGACGGCGTCTTGTAGTCATAAGTAAACCATACATTATCTCTTTGAAAGCTGGGTATGATTGTACCATTCGTTTCTATATTAAAATCATATCGCGCATTACGTCTTGTTAACTCATCAATAAGTTCAACAACAGCTGATTCCTGTAAAAGCGGTTCTCCACCGGTAATGGTGATGCGATGATTTCCCAATTGTTCAATCACATCAGCTACCGCCTGAACACTCATGCTTTCAAAAGTACTTTCAGGACCATAACTATACAATGTATCGCAATAAGAGCAGCGAATATTACAGTCATGGAGGCGCAAAAAGGCAGTCAAAAAGCCTTGCCGTTTACCTTCTCCATCAATGGATGAAAATAGTTCAATCACGTTCATAGATAGCAACATTTCCTTCTGACTCTTGAACCTCTACCTTAAAACATTTTGGGCCTAATTCATCGGCAATCCATTTCGCCATATTTTCTGCAGTAGGATTAATATCTCCTAATACGTCATTAATATGTTTATGATCAAGGCGACCATGAATTTTTTCTTTAATAATTGTAAAGTCAATCACCATGCCATTGTGATCTAATTCTTCACTGCGCGCATGAACGGTTATAATCCAATTGTGCCCATGTAAATTCTGACATTTACTCGGATAATCTAATTTTAATTGATGAGATGCACTCACCTCTAAGCGTTTGCTAACGGTATACATATTATCCCCTATATATCTAAAAACTTAGTGTATTATATTACTTTTATTATAACACAAAAGGGCTGCAATACATGTATGTGTACTGCAACCCTAATGGTTACTATAATCTTATAAGAAATCTTTAATTTTATCGCGTTTACCACGATTGCGTAATTTTGTTAACGCCTTACCTTCGATTTGACGAATACGTTCACGTGTTACGTTAAAGTGTTGTCCTACTTCTTCAAGTGTACGTGGTTTACCGTCTTTCAAACCAAAACGTAAAATCAATACTTGTTGTTCACGATCAGTTAAGCATGTGAAAACGTCTTCGATTTGCTCTTGCAACAAAATGTAGCTAGCCGCATCATCTGGTGCCACCGCATCTTGGTCTTCGATAAAATCGCCCAAATGGGAGTCTTCTTCTTCACCAATTGGTGTTTCCAAGGATACTGGCTCTTGTGCAATTTTTTGAATTTCACGAACACGTTCAGCAGTGATACCCATGCCTTCTGCAATTTCTTCTGGCGTTGGCTCTCTGCCTTTATCTTGCAATAATTGTCGGGAAATACGAATCAATTTATTGATAGTTTCAACCATGTGAACTGGAATACGTATTGTTCTCGCTTGGTCTGCAATAGCCCGCGTAATCGCTTGACGGATCCACCATGTCGCATAGGTGGAGAATTTATAGCCTTTTGTATAGTCGAATTTATCAACCGCTTTGATAAGACCCAAGTTACCTTCTTGAATCAAATCCAAGAACAACATGCCTCTGCCAACATATCTTTTAGCGATACTTACAACAAGGCGCAAGTTAGCATCTACCAATTTCTTCTTAGCCTTTTTGCTAAGTTGAATTTCTTTATAAGTAGCATCTTCCTCTGCCCCTGCTTCGATTTGTTTTGCTAATACGATTTCTTCGTCAGCTGAAAGCAATGGAACACGACCAATTTCTTTCAAATACATACGAACTGGGTCGTCGATATTAACACTAGCATCTACGCTTAGGTCAATAGAAATATTCTTTTCGGACGCCGCATCATGGTCCTCATCAACATCATCGTCTGGTTCGAGGGCATCGTCTTTATCATCATCCTCAACATCTGGAACAACTTCGATATTTAGTTTGTTAAAAGTAACATAAATATCATCTAATTGTTCTGCTGTTAACTCAGTTTGCTCATGAAGAGCATCTGAAATTTCTGATTGTGTCAACACACCGCTTTTACGGCCTTTTTCAAGAAGTTGTGCCACAATCTCCTCTATTTGACTTTTTTGTACTTTCTTAGCCACAGCGCTCTCCTTTATTACTTACTATTTAGACCATTCTCTAATTAGATTTTGTATTTCCTGACATTTATGTAATTCGCTAATAAATGTCGAATCTCCTGCACGTTTTAACTGATCGGCCAAAATTGAGTGCGTTTTATATTGTTCCCGTAGGGAATGTAGCCGTATTTTACGGATAAGTACAGGTACAGCCTCATTTGCCTCAATTATCATAAGCCGTGAAAAAATTTCATATTCTTGAGGCGTCAATACGTCCTCCACAGATTCCGGCTGATATTGACCAGTTTGAGTAAATAAGGTGTATATCTTTTCTATTATACCCCGATATTGAATATTTTGAAAGTCCTCAAGCGGTAAATATTGTACAACCTCTTGTAAAGCCTTTGAATCAGTAATGACATGAGCCATCAATAACTCTTCATCACCACTGACAATCTTCTTAGGCTGTGTAATCTTTTCATCGACTAATTCAATATTCCCCTTTTGGGTATAATTCCTAAAATAGCGGAATATAGTGCTGTTATCTAGCCATAATGGCAATGCTAAGGCCTTTAACGCATCATCTCGAACCGTTTGACTATGAATATTCGCAATATAAGGGAATATATCTTGCATAACAGCCTGTTTGCCTTCTGCGTCATTCGTATCGTGCTTAATAAGAGATTCGCTTAATAAATAGTCGAGCGGCTTAACAGCCTTTTCTACTAATTCCTTAAAAGCTTTTCCGCCGTGATTTCGCACATAGTCATCAGGATCCTTGCCATCAGGCATAGCCAACACGCGAACCTTAAAATCCGTATTCTGTAGTAATTCAATAGCCCGTGCAGCAGCCTGACGACCAGCACCATCCATATCGTAAGCCAATATAATTTCATCTGCTTGGCGCATCAAGATGTGACCATGATCCTTTGTATATGCTGTCCCCAACGAAGCAACTACATTAGTTACACCCTTATTATGAGCGGAAATAACGTCCATATACCCCTCTACTAATATGGCTTGTTTTTCTTCGCGTATCGATTTATAGGCTTTATCAAAGGCAAATAGAATTTTACCCTTTTCAAAGATTTGGCATTCAGGAGAGTTCAAATACTTCGGTGTGCTATCATCCATAACACGGCCCCCAAAGCCGACAACACGACCTTTACCGTCCATGATTGGAAACATGACCCGATTACGGAAGAAATCATAGGCCTGACCTTTATCATTCTTGCGAATTAAATTAAGTTCAAGCAAAATAGATTCTTCAATGCCCCGTTCTCTAAAGGCCTTATATAATCTATCCCAACCATCAGGGGCAAATCCAAGTCTAAACTTTTCTATGGTTTCATCTGTGAGTCCCCGCTTTTTTAAGTACTCTAAACCGGCCTTACCATATGATGTTTTAAGCAAGCAATTATGAAAGAAATTGGCCGCCAAATCACAAGCCTCATATAATTTCTTTCGCCGTTCCTCTCTAGCTCGCACCTGTGGTGAAAGCTTTGCTTCTGGCAATGGTATATTAGCTCGATTAGCAAGCCGTTCCAAGGCCTCAACAAAGGTAATTCCTTCTAGTTCCATCAAAAACTTGATGGCATTTCCCGATGCATGGCAGCCAAAACAATAATAAAACCCCTTGTCAGGAGCCACACTAAAAGATGGCGTCTTCTCATTGTGAAATGGACAACAACCCCAATAATTCTTACCTTTTTTCTTTAATGTAACGTGTTCTGATACAACGGATACGATATCATTGGCATCTTTAATTTGTTCAATTAATTCATTTTCAAAATATCGACTCACCAGAACACCTCCTTTTAATTTTTATATTTTATCGAATATACAATCATAGAAAAAAGGGTCTATAATTCTATATTCGATAAAACTTTCAAAAATCCTCTAATATAATAGCCTACAATTAAAAAGGATAGGCTGCAATATAATATTGCAGCCTACAATTTTGGGTATAATGCTTATTTAGCAAAATCAACAACGCGTGTTTCACGAATGACAACTACCTTGATTTGACCAGGATATTCTAATTCGGATTCAATGCGTTTTACAATATTCCGAACAAGTAATGTAGATTCAGCTTCATCAATCTTATCCGGTTTTACTACAACGCGAATTTCTCGACCGGCTTGAATAGCAAAGCACTTTTCAACGCCTTCGAAAGATTCAGCGATTTCTTCCAATTTAGATAATCGTTTTAAGTAATTTTCTAAGGTTTCTCTACGAGCACCTGGGCGGGCTGCAGAGATAGCATCTGCTGCTGCTACGAGAACAGCCTCTACGGATTGGAATTCTTCATCACCATGATGGGCTCCAATACAGTTGATTACTGCTGCGCTTTCACGATACTTACGGGCTACATCAACACCGATTTCCACATGGGAACCTTCGATTTCACGATCTAGAGCTTTACCGATATCATGAATTAAACCACCTCGTTTAGCCAATGTCACATCACAGCCAAGTTCTGCAGCCATAAGACCTGCTAAATGAGATACTTCGATAGAATGTTTTAATACATTTTGACCGTAACTAGTACGGTATTTCAAACGCCCTAAAATTTTAATAATTTCAGGATGTAAACCATGAACATCAGCCTCAAAGGTTGCTTGTTCACCGGCTTCTTTAATTGTTTGGTCCACTTCTTTACGAGCTTTTGCCACCATCTCTTCAATACGAGCTGGATGAATTCGACCATCAACAATCAATTTTTCCAATGCAATTCGCGCTACTTCACGACGAATTGGATCAAAGCCTGATAGAATAACAGCTTCTGGTGTATCATCGATAATTAAATCGATTCCAGTTAATGTTTCTAGAGCACGAATATTACGACCTTCACGACCAATAATACGTCCCTTCATTTCATCATTTGGCAATGCGACAACAGAAACAGTTGTTTCTGCGACATGATCAGCTGCACAACGTTGAATAGCGCCGGAAATAATTTCCTTAGCCTTTTTCTCAGCTTCGTCTTTAGCTTGCTGTTCCATTTCTTTTACCATGATAGCTGTTTCATGACGGATTTCTTGTTCTACATTGGTTAACAAGATATTCCGAGCTTCATCAAAGGTCATACCAGAAATACGTTCTAATTCTGCCATTTGCTTTTCATACAAAGCATCAATTTTTTCTTTGCTTTGAACTAAGTCAGCTTCTTTACGATGTAAAGCTTCCTCTTTGTGCTCAATATTGTCTAATTTTTTATCCAAAGATTCTTCTTTTTGAAGAATACGGCGTTCCATACGTTGTAATTCAGAACGACGCTCTTTATTTTCTCGTTCTACATCAGAACGGAGCTTATGAATTTCTTCTTTCGCCTCTAATAAAGCTTCTTTCTTTTTAGACTCGGCCATGCGCTCACCATTTGCGACAATGCGCTCAGCCTCTTGCTCAGCTTGATTCAGTTTTCCTTCAGCGATATTTTTTCGTAAAAAATAGCCTACACCTAGTCCAATTAGCACCATTACTACTGCAATTAGACTATACTCTAAAATCAGTCTCACCTCCTGTATCTTCACATACGGGCACTACGCCCCTTGTTTTCTGATTTTTAACATATTAAATTAATAACCTATAATACATTATATGTTTACAAGGCTATTTTAATTTTATGCTTGAAAGCCCATTCTGTCAAGATTGATAAACCTCGCAAACCTTAGTAATAGTGCTCATAGAAAATCCCCTGTTTTTTAGGAAATTCATTATTTTTATACGCGGAATATCGCTTATAGATTCACCATATTTTTTATCTACGATTCGAAAAGCGGCTGCCATTTCATCATAATTTTCAATATCATGAGGCACATCAAGTCCTCTCTGTTTCATTTTTTGCTTTATAAGATATGCACCATATTTCTGCTCTCTCATCAAATAGGATACAACCTGTTTTGCTAAACGCTCATCATTAATATAATCATAGTAAATTAATCGCTCTTCTACGTAATCGATGAGATCCGATGGAATCTGTTTTCGTTTCATCTTTTGGCGCAGCTCATAAGAGCTTAAAAAGCGCTGTGCAAGAAATCGATAGGCTTGATTTAACGCAGCCTGCTTTTCCTCTTCTGTAAACATATCGTCTATCATAATAACCTCAATGAAAAAGGGCTACACAGTAGCCCTTTTTTATATGCTATATCGATTAATCTTCTTCTGGTGTAGCATCTTCGCCAACAACATCAAATGTTTCTGGTTCAGCTGCTAATGTATCACGAATGATACGATCGATTTCTTCAGCTACTTGAGGATTATCGAAGAGGTATTGTTTTGCCGCTTCTTTACCTTGTCCCATCCGTTCCCCATTATAGGAATACCACGCGCCAGATTTTTTGATAATTTCCATATTAGTACCGATATCGATAAGAGTACCTTCTCTGGAAATCCCTTGACCATACATCAAATCAAATTCAGCAGTTTTAAATGGAGGTGCCACCTTGTTCTTAACAACCTTAACCTTTGTACGGGCCCCTACATTTTCATTATTGGCCTTAATCAATTCGCCCTTACGCACATCAAGACGTACAGAAGAATAGAATTTTAAGGCACGACCACCGGTCGTTGTTTCAGGATTACCAAACATTACGCCTACCTTTTCACGCAATTGGTTGATAAAGATAACGACCGTTTTTGTCTTATTGATAGTACCTGTTAATTTACGCAATGCTTTACTCATCAAACGGGCGTGGAGACCTACGTGAGCATCACCCATTTCCCCTTCAATTTCTGCTTTAGGTACCAATGCAGCAACAGAGTCAACTACAACGATATCTACAGCTCCACTACGTACAAGCGCCTCTGTAATTTCTAAGGCTTGTTCACCATTGTCTGGTTGGGAAATTAACAAGTTATTAATATCTACACCAAGATTACGTGCATAAATTGGATCCATTGCATGTTCCGCATCAATAAATGCAGCGACGCCACCTTGTTTTTGCGCTTCAGCTACAGCGTGAAGAGCAACAGTTGTTTTACCAGATGATTCTGGGCCATAAATTTCAATGACACGACCACGAGGGAAGCCACCTACACCTACGGCAAGGTCAATGGCAAGAGAACCGGAGGAAATAACCTCAACATTCATACGGTCTGCCGCTTCACCTAGGCGCATGATAGCACCTTTCCCAAAGTCTTTTTCTATTTGTTTTAATGCGTTATCCAACGCTGCTTGTCTACCATCAACAGCCATTATTTATCCCCTTTTTCTTGAATATACAAATTCACATAATATAATGCTAATTCAGCTGCACTTTGTCGAATATCTTCTCGATTACCAATAAGATTAGCCTTATGAGCAACGGTTCCACGTGGCCCGGTTACACCAAACCAAATGAGACCCACTGGTTTATCTGGCGTACCACCACCAGGGCCTGCTATCCCCGTTGTAGACACCGCATATGTCGTATTGCATACGCGTTTTGCACCTTCAGCCATCGCTTTGGCTACTTGTTCGCTCACGGCGCCATATGTATCGAGTAAATCTTGTGGCACACCTAAGACCCGATGTTTTACATCATTGCTATAGGATATAATACCACCCATATAGTAATCACTACTACCACTTACGTTTGTCAATAGTTTACCAACTAAACCAGATGTACAAGACTCTGCCGTAGCCATGGTAGCCGCCGATTCTTTTAACGTATTACCTAGAGTTTCCTCCATAGAAATATCCAATTTACGACCAATCAACGTACCTAACCGACGACGAATAATTTCGTCCCATGGATCCAATAATCTATGTGCTTCATCCAGGGATGCAGCCTTTGCAGTAATGCGTAATTCAATGTAGCCTTTTTTTATTAACAAGGCTATGGTTGGATTTGATTGTTGCTTAATTAAATCCATCACGCGTTCTTCTAAATCGATTTCACGAATATTATAAACGCCATATCGATAAGACGTTACAACACCTTGTGAGCCAAAACGCTTATGAAGGTAAGGTACTACACTTTGTGTAAACATCCCCTTCATTTCACCTGGAGGTCCTGGTAATAGTATATAGGTTACATCGCCATCTACGGTTACTACGCCTGGTGCAACACCGACAGGATTGGCTAAAACACTAGAGTCATCAGGCAACATAGCCTCTCTACGACTCGCATCAGGCATTTCACGACCTACTCGTTTGAAAAACTGTCGCACTTCAGCCATAGCATCGTCATTATATACGACACTGCGATTCAAGGATGACGCCAACACTCGACGTGTTATATCCCCCTGAGTTGGCCCTAACCCACCTGTACTAATCACAAGATCCGCACGTTGAGCTGCTTTTTTAAACACTTCAGCCATGCGGCCTGGATTGTCGCCAACCACAGATTGATACGCTATGGTATAACCTAATTTATTAAGTTCCTGAGCTAGCCAAGAGACATTGGTATTCACCGTATCCCCTAGCAGTAATTCAGAACCTGTAGAAATTAATTCTACAATCATTGTAAATACCTCCCATCACTTCAGATGTGTTAATAGTGGTATTACCTAATACACCAATTAATATTATTCTACGATAGTAGCTACTACATCGTAAGCAAAACCTTGCTCTACCTGTACCTGCACAATATCGCCAGGCTTAACCTTATCACCACAGTCTTCGATATACATGTTCCCATCTACATCAGGAGCTTGCGATTTCAAGCGACCTTTTGCAAGAACAGTATCATTATCGCCTTCTTCTAACTCTTCAACCATAGCGTAATCAATAGTGCCTTCTAAATCGCGGTTGTTCTCTTCAGAGATAGCGGCTTGTATAGACATCAACGTATGGTAACGTTCTTCTTTGACCTCTTCTGACACTTGATCTTCACGAGCCCCTGCAATGGTTCCTTCCTCTTGAGAATAAGTGAATACACCCATGTTATCAAATTTGATATCCTTCACAAATTCACAAAGTTCTTGGAACTGTTCATCTGTTTCACCAGGGAATCCAACAATAATCGATGTACGCAATGTAACATGAGTTGGTGCATTGCGGATTTTCTTTAATAATCGCTCAATATCCTCACGAGAATCACGACGATTCATTTGTTTAAGAATATCGTTGTTTACATGTTGTAATGGTATATCAACATATTTACAAAGCTTCGGTTCATTGACGATAATATCAAGCAATTCATCACTAAAGAATGTTGGATATAAATAGAGCATGCGAATCCACTCGATTCCCTCAACCTTAGTTAATTCTTTTAACAGCTCTGTAAGTAATGGTTTACCATTATTTAAATCAATGCCGTAGCTAGTCGTATCTTGTGCAATGAGAACGATTTCTTTAACCCCTGACGCAGCTAATCGTTTAACTTCAGCCTCAATAGATTCAATGGAACGACTTCTAAATGCACCACGCACCTTAGGAATGATACAGAATGTACAACCATTGTTACAACCTTCTGCAATTTTTACATACGCACTGTAGCGAGGCGTCGTTTGAATGCGAGGCATGCGTTCATCATAGATATTAGTGATATTTTCCATGATACAGCTACGATTGCCATGCTCAATCGCATCAATAGCTACCATAATTTGATCCCATGCACCAGTACCAATAAGGGCATCAATTTCAGGGATTTCTGTAAACAATTCATCTTGGTATTGTTGACTCAAGCAACCTGCTACAATTAAGCCTTTACAACAACCAGTTTCTTTATACTGAGCAGCTTCAAGAATCGTATTGATAGATTCTTCCTTAGCTTTCTCTATAAAGGTACATGTATTTATGATAATTAAGTCAGCCTCATGTAAATTATCGGTAATAGTATAACCATCATCCTTTAACAATCCAAGCATAACCTCTGTATCTACTAAATTTTTAGCACAACCTAGGCTAATATATCCCAATGATTTGGTCATTCTAAATCCTTTCTTATTTATAGAATGTAACGATATTGTATACGTATTTTATAGAAATACTCTTCTATTAATCTTTTCTAAAACGTACTTGGCTAACCCAGTGATTCAATAAAAGTTCTTTTCCCTCCACTGTATAGCCACCATTAACAGGCCATAACACTACGGAACGCCCTAGTGCATCTACGGGTTCGGTAACTTCAGGATTAGCGAATATATAGGTAAAATTATTATTCATCATATATTTTGCAGTTTCACTAGATAGTAACCACGTAATAAACTCTATACTTTCATTTTTATGCTTAGAATCTTTTTGCACCGCTGCACCTGTTACATAAAATGATGTGCCATCACTAGGATAAATCATTTTTACAGGATAAGAATGGCGAATGTACTGTTGTGCATCAGAAAGATTCCCAATACCAATATCCGATTCACCAAGAGCTGTTAGCCGTACAGGTGTGGAAAGGAACTTAGAATGTTGTATAACATGTGTTTTTAAAGCTAATAAATCTGCAAGAGCACCTGGCTCGCCTTTATATTCCACCAAATTGTACAAAAGATTAGCCGCATTTTGAGAAGCCCCAAAATCTGTCATCACCACACGCCAGTTCCCAGGCTTTTGCAAGGTATCCCAAGTCGTAATATATTGACCTAGTTTATTGTAAAATGATTCATTTTGTACAAAAACGATAGGGTCATACCATAAACCAACCCAATAACTATTTGAATCCTTTAGACGATCCAAGACCTCATCTATGCGTTCATTTACAATAGGAGCAAACTTATCTTTACTAGCACCAATGACGAGATTATCCTCAGATGTAATCACTACATCACCAGATGAATCAGCTAACTTAGAGGAAACCCGCTGTTCCATTTGCTCCTCAGTGAGTGGCATAATATTAACTTTTACGTTTTTATCCTCTAAATATTTATCAGCTAATAGTGTTGTTAAGTTATTAGGTAAGTCAGTATAAACCGTAATTTCACCGCGTACAGGAGCTTTTGATTTTTCAATTTGCTCCTCTCGATAAAAGTATATACCATATCCCATCATACCTAAGACAAAAAGCATTAACACAATAAATGCCATCCATCGTTTCATCGCGTAAATCTCCTTTTACGTTCTCCCTTAGTCTTATTGACCTGTGAAGGAGAACCACTTCGAGCATATCGAGATTGACCGCCTCTCGATTGTCCCGTTTTTTTTCGTCCTTGATTTTGCATTTTACCTTGTCCAATTGGTCTAGATGGAATTAAGCACTCAGGTCCAAAGCCGATTAAATCACGCCGATTAGCTTCGATAAGGGCCTCTTTTACCAAGTCGTAATTTTCAATGTTTTTATATTGCATCAAGGCTCGTTGCTTAGCCTTGTCCCGACCTTTTTTAGCCACATAAACAGGCTTGCCATCAAGAGGATTAATACCCGTATAATACATACACGTTGAAAGACTGCCCGGTGTAGGAATAAAATCTTGAACTTGTTCAGGATACATATGCTGATCTCGTAAAAATTCAGCTAATTCTATGGCGTCCTCTAATGTACATCCTGGGTGAGAACTCATAAAATAAGGAACTAAATATTGTTTTTTCCCTAATTCACGATTTGCCTCTTCAAACCATTTTTTAAAGGTCAGGAATTCTTCTTTTCCAGCCTTGCCCATCATAGTCGTTACACGCTTTGATACATGTTCAGGTGCAACCTTTAGCTGACCACTCACATGATATTGACAAAGTTCCTTTACAAAGGCTTTGTTATTGTCGGCTAAAACATAGTCATAACGTAACCCCGATCTGACGAAGACCTTTTTTACGCCCTTTAACTTTCGTAACTTACGCAGTAATGCAATGTAATCATCGTGATTAGTATTTAAATTTTCACAAGGTTCCGGCGCCGCACAGGTGCGACCTTTACAAGCGCCAAAGACGGCTTGTTTATCGCATGCTAAATGTCTGAAATTGGCCGTTGGACCACCTACATCATGAATGTAGCCTTTAAACCCATCCATATTGATCATCAACTTAGCTTCATCAATCAAAGACTGATGGCTGCGATTTTGAATTATACGGCCTTGATGATTGGTAATAGCACAAAATGAGCAACTACCAAAACAACCACGTTGACTAACGAGGCTAAACTGCACCTCGCTTAATGCAGGCACGCCCCCTTTATCATCATACGCTGGATGCCATTTACGAGTGTATGGTAAATCATAAGCCGCATCCATTTGTTCCTGTGTTAATGGTAAGGCCGGTACATTTTGTACAACATAGCGATCTCCATGTTTTTGTACAATAGGTCGTCCATAGAATGGATCTTGTTCATCATATTGAATGCGAAAAGCATCGGCAAAGGCCATTTTATCTACCTTAATTTCTTCAAAGGAAGGACATTCAACACAATCAATGGATGGTATGTCTTTTGACATATAACAAATACCACGTATATTTGGCAATGATTCTTCGAATCGATTTTGATCTAGTGCTTCGGCTAACTCTATAATCTGTAATTCACCCATGCCATATATAAGTACATCAGCCTTAGAGTCTACAAGAATAGACCGACGCACCGTATCAGACCAATAATCATAATGCCCAAAACGTCGCAATGAAGCCTCGATGCCACCAATGATAAGAGGCACATCACGATAAGCTTCTTTCATGCGGTTAGAGTATACCAAGGTTGCTCTATCTGGACGATGTCCTGCCTCACCTCCCGGTGAGTAATCATCTTCACGGCGGATTTTTTTAGCTGCCGTAAACTTATTGAGCATGGAATCCAAGTTGCCTGCAGTAACAAGCGATGCAAGACGAGGCTTCCCTAATTTTTTAAAAGCATTAACATTATTCCAATCAGGTTGGGCAATAATACCAACTCGATAGCCTTTGGATTCTAGATAACGACCAATTACGGCAGGCGCAAAAGATGGATGATCTACATACGCATCGCCACTGATGAGCACGAAATCGAGTTCTGCCCACCCGCGCGCTTCCATATCTGCGCGTTCTGTAACTAAAAATGTATCCATCAATATAACCTTCCTTTAACTGTAACGATGTATCTTAGAATAAAAACAACCATATCAAAAATATCACCATGAATACGGCAATAATAGCAAGCATAATGCGTTCTTGTTCAATGGACCGTTGTCGCTTTTTCTGTCTCGTTTCAAGCGACATACGACGTTTTGCCATCTGATGTTCAACGTACTCACTCTGCACAGAATTAATGGTTTCCTGTTTCTTTTGACGCATAATAGGACGTATTGTAAATGTATCCACTTCACCTACTTGATTTTGATAAACCTTCACTAAGCGATCTCCATCAAGACCAAGGTAATTGCCATAATTGCGAATAAAACCTTTCGCGTATACACGTCCTGGGATAACTGCATAGTTTCCATCTTCGATGGCTTCTAAATAGGTTGTTTTAATATGAAGTACTTGTTCAATATCTTTAAATGTGAGATTTCTACGTACTCGTTCTCGACGTAATTCTTCACCTAACTCAGCCACAGTATATCCCTTTCTATTCCTCAGAATCAGAGAAGTATCGAGCTTTCACCTGTTCTGGACTCATTAAAATCTCTCGTGCTTTACTACCCATATTAGGACCTACAATTTTAAGATCCTCCATGGTATCTACAAGGCGTGCAGCACGCGTATAACCGATACGGAATCTACGTTGCAACATCGACACGGATGCTTGACCAGATTCCATTACAAGATTGACAGCTCGTTCTAATAACTCATCACGATAAATATCTTGTTCATCATTATCTTGTGCTGCGGTTTCCTTTTCTGCCTCAGCCGTTACCGTATCATCGTATTCTGGTTCTCGTTGTTGTTTTACAAACTCTACCAAATGTTCCACTTCATCATCAGAGATGAAAGCACCTTGTACACGAATTGGTTTATTAGCCCCAATTGGAGAGAACAACATATCACCTTTGCCTAATAGTTTTTCAGCACCCGCCATATCGAGGATTGTACGAGAGTCGATTTGGGACCCTACGGCAAAAGAAATACGGCTTGGCACGTTTGCCTTAATAGAACCGGTAATAACGTTAACAGATGGGCGCTGTGTAGCTAGTACCATATGAATACCAGCAGCACGTGCCATCTGAGCCAATCGACTAATGGATTCTTCAATATCATCAGGAGCAGTCATCATCAAGTCCGCCAACTCATCGATAATCAATACGATAAGAGGCATTGCCGACTTAGGATGCGCTTCATTATAACTTTTAATATCGCGCTTACCAGATGCAGCAAACGCCTTGTAGCGAGCTTCCATTTCTCGAACTGCCCAACGCAATACAGCAGCCGCTTTTTTCATATCCGTTACAACTGGTGCCATCAAATGAGGAATGCCATTATACACAGATAATTCAACCATCTTAGGGTCGATAAGTAATAACTTAACCTCTTCTGGTTTACGGCTAAAGAGAATACTGGAAATCAATGTATTCACACATACAGATTTACCAGAACCTGTTGTACCAGCTACCAATAGATGTGGCATCTTAGCCAAGTCTGTAATCACCGGTTTACCAGCGATATCCTTACCAAGGCCTACAGGAATACCGCCCCTCGCGTCTTTAAAGTCACTACAATCTAGCACATCACGCAAGTGAACGGCTTCGGTTTTCGTATTAGGCACCTCAATACCGATAGCAGATTTTCCTGGAATTGGCGCCTCGATACGTATATGTTGAGCCGCTAGATTCAAAGCAATATCATCTGTTAAGTTTACAATTCTACTTACCTTAACACCTTGTGCGGGTTCAATTTCATACCGTGTTACCGTTGGACCTTGCGTAGCATTAACAACCTTGGCAGAAATGCCAAAACTAGATAATACATCTTCTAAGCGCATCGCATTGTATGCAACCTCATTACTATTGTTTTGACCTACCTCCCCTTTTGCCAAAATATTAAGGCTTGGGAAGTGATATGGTTTGTCATAAGTTCTATGAATTTGACCATCTTTTGATACGGCTACCTGAGCTGTATCCTCAGCAGTGCTTGCCAAAGACGGTACAGATAATGGCATAGAACTCATACCTGCGCCAGCACTAACAGAACTAGCAGCAGCACTTGTACCAGGTACGGCACTTGCAATCGCCGCATGATTGGTTTCTAACGGACCAATAGTTGTTGGTTGATAAGAGTATTCTGCTGGGCCTGATTCATCGGTGCTATACGCATCATTCTCAACACTATCATCTGTATCAAATTCTTCAATATCGACATGTTCTTCATCATGATTACGGAGCCATGCAGGCATTGATTTTGGCTTATCATCCATACTATCAGTACGAATTTCACCGTTATCGACAGCATCACCAGATTCTTCAGAGATTTGTGCTAATCGTTCTGCCGCTCTATTACGAGCCTCTAACTCGGCTAATTCTTTCCAAGAAGAAGGCGTATGTGTATCGATTGGCTCAACTTCATAATCATCATTAGCAGCTACAACGCCTCTATTTTCAAGAGTCTCTACAGCATTCTGAGCTGCATCGGTGTATCGTGTATCCTTTTCGCGGTCATAAGCCTTGCGCTGTGCTGCTTCTTTACGCTGTTCATTCCAATCTTCGATAACCTCTTTGGCTACTGCTACCTTTTCAACAGCCACTTCTTTTGCCTTATCAAGGCCTACTTGCGTTTTATCAGCAGCCTTACGCAATCCGTTCCCCAAGGATAGGCGCGTAATAAGGAGACCACAGCAAAGCATAAGTACGGCAACAACAATAATGGAGCCAACTTCACCGAACATAGTTCGTATAAAGGAAGCCAAGAAACCGCCCACAACACCACCTTGATCTGCAAGCGCTGTAGTCGCCAATTCATCACCAACAGGTACACGACAAAGTGGAACCATGGTAATGGCTAATAAGTAAAAAACTGTTATGAGAAGACCACGACGTGTAATAGACATAAATTTACCTTGGTATAACAAACGCCATCCAAGCCATAGTACAGCAATGCACGGAATTATGCCCCCAAAGCCAAATCCATAGCGAAATATTCCCGTCAATATTTCGCCTACAATGCCTAAATTAAAGCCAAAAAAGCCTAGCAATGCCAGTATGGCAACACCTATGACAATAATGCCTTTCACTTCATTGCGCAGTGAAAATCCTTCTTTTTTTGGTGCCGGTGTAGCTCGTTTTTTGCGAGGCTTCCGCCCTCGTGTAGAAGTTTTTTTCTCTTCTGCCATAATCGTATACAAACCCCTTACTTTTATATAAAAATCTATTTCAAATCATCATTATATTATACCATATATTGACTATTCTATTTTTCTTTATGTCTATCGTTCCAATCTTTTAATAGATTATGTTCTACCCCACGATCGACGCCCTTATAATACTCAGCATGTATCAAAGGATCCGGCAAATATTGTTGCTTAACGTATCCATTCGGATAGTTATGAGCATATTTATAAGTTAGCCCATGTCCTAGTTTACTCGCCCCACTATAGTGGCTATCACGTAAATGATCCGGCACTTGCCCACAATCTTTATGACGCACATCAGAAATAGCTGCATCTATACCTAGATATGCAGAATTACTCTTAGGCGCCAACGCCACATAGCATGCCGCCTCAGATAAAATGATACGCGCCTCTGGAAATCCCACCATATGCGCGGCCTGTGCTGCTGCATTAGCCAATATTAAGGCTTGTGGATCTGCTAATCCTACATCTTCGGCAGCACAAATGACAATACGACGAGCGATAAAATTAGGATCCTCACCGGCCTCTATCATACGTGCTAAGTAGTGAAGTGTAGCCTGTACATCGGACCCGCGCATACTTTTGATAAAGGCAGAAATTGTGTCGTAATGACTATCTCCTTTTTTATCGTATGTATAAATACGACGGCCTACGACCTTTTCAAGTATTTCTAAAGTGATTTCTTCGCCATCGTGTACCATGGCCGCAGCTTGCTCCAAAATATTGAGTGCCATACGACCATCTCCATTGACGAAGATACCTATATCCTCAAGCAACTCATCCTTTACCTGTAAGTTACGAGCCCCTAAGCCTACTTCGCTATCTGTAAGAGCTCGCTTTAAAATTTGACTAATTGCCTTCGGCGTTAAGGCCTCCAATGTAATAAGTCGTAGCCTCGATAATAATGGGCGATTGACTTCAAAAAATGGATTTTCTGTAGTTGCCCCAATAAGAATAATCGTACCATCTTCAACGCAGGGTAACAGTACATCTTGTTGACTCTTATTAAAGCGATGTATTTCATCGAGAAATAAAATGGTTCGTTGTTGCAAAGAACGAACGCGTTTCCGCGCATCTTCTATAATATTTCGCAATTCACCGATACCTGCATTTGTCGCATTTAAATTGACAAAATGGCTGTTGCTCATCTTAGCAATGATACCGGCTAATGTCGTTTTACCAGTTCCACAAGGCCCGTAAAACAACATGGATGGTATTGTATCCTTTTCCACCATGGCGCGAAGGAATGTCCCCTTCCCTACCGCCTGTTCTTGACCATAGAAATGATCAAGTTCTGTCGGTCTCATTCGCACTGGTAGTGGTTCATATTTATTCGTAGGTAATGCATCAAATAAACTATCCATGCTACCTCCATTCATTCTTTACATGCAAAAAAGCCCCACCATGCCGTAATGTACCGCGTTTTGATCCTGCAAGAGCAGGTGGGTGTCCTCCTCATCCTGCAGTTGTCCCGTGAGGGCGTAACGTTCAGACGAGAGTTCTGGACTCCCGAAGAAAATGTGTTGGCTCAAAACTGCGATATCACACGCACATGGCAGGGATATCTTATACATAAATAGTAGCAGAAAGATTTATCATTTACAAGACTTGACTTTTAAAATTTTAGCAATTCTTGCGGTCCTTTTATAATATGCTCACTTGCGATTATACCAAGGATTGTTCTTCTTCCTCTACATCTGGTTTTATATGTAATTCTTTTAATTGTTTAGGTTCTACTTCAGATGGCGCTTGGCTCATGATATCAGAAGCGGATTGTGTTTTAGGGAATGCGATAACGTCGCGGATGGATTGACGTTTAGCCATCAACATAACGAGACGATCAAGACCAAATGCACAACCTGCATGAGGTGGCGCACCGTATTTAAATGCATCAAGCATGAAACCGAATTTAGATTTAGCTTCTTCTTCGGATAAACCAATTGCTTTAAATACTTTTTCTTGTACGTCAGATTGATAAATACGCAAGGAACCGCCGCCGATTTCAACGCCGTTCAATACCATATCGTAAGCAATTGCTTTTACACTACCAGGATTGGATTGTAATTTATCAAGATCTTCGTGGCGAGGCATTGTGAACGGATGATGCATAGCAACATAGCGTTTTTCATCTTCGTTATATTCGAACATAGGAAAATCTGTTACCCATGTGAAAGCCAATTTATCTTCGTCAATCATGTTCATACGACGAGCCATTTCAAGGCGCAACTCACCAAGTGCACGAGCAACAGTTGCTGGTTTATCAGCAATCATCAATACAAGGTCGCCGCCTTTAGCGCCCATTTTTTCACCGATATTGCGGATTGTATCTTCGCCTAAGAACTTCATGATTTGAGATTTAATGGAACCGTCTTCATTGAAGCAAGCCCAAGCCAAACCTTTTGCACCGTAGCGATTTACATATGCTACCAAATCATCGAGTTCACGACGAGGAATACCTGCATCACCAGGTACTACGATACCTTTTACGATACCGCCATTGTCGATAACAGAGCGGAATACTTTGAATTCAGTATCTTTTACGAGTTCAGTTACATCTGTAAAAGCCATGTCAAAGCGAAGATCTGGTTTATCAGAACCGTATTTATCCATCGCTTCATCCCATGTAATACGAGGCATAGGCAATGGAATTTCTTTGCCCAATGTCTTTTTGAACACTTCTGCAACCATTTGTTCCAATAATGCGTAAATGTCCTCTTCATCAACGAAGCTCATTTCCAAGTCGAGTTGTGTAAATTCTGGTTGACGATCTGCACGCAAATCTTCATCACGGAAACAACGTACGATTTGAAAATATTTTTCATAACCTGCTACCATCAAAATTTGTTTGAAAATTTGTGGAGATTGAGGCAATGCATAGAATGTACCTGCATTCACACGAGAAGGTACTAAATAGTCACGCGCGCCTTCTGGTGTAGATTTTGTAAGCATAGGTGTTTCAATTTCAAGGAAATCGCGACTATCGAAGAAATCGCGCATAGCCTTTGTTACCTTGTGACGTAAAATCAAGTTGCGTTGCATTTCTGGACGACGCAAGTCAAGATAACGATATTTCAAGCGGATGTTTTCATCTACATCGATATTATCTTGAATGTAGAATGGAGGTGTTTTCGCAGAATTCAATACGCGAAGTTCTTCACAATACATTTCATAAGCGCCTGTAGGCAAGTTCGGATTGATTGCTTCTTCATCGCGTTTTGTAATTTTACCGCGTACACAAAGCACATATTCATTACGAACATCTTCAGCCTTGTGGAAAGATTCCACATTATGATCTGGGGACGCTACAACTTGAACGATGCCAGAACGATCTCGCAAATCCAAGAAAATCAAACCGCCGTGGTCACGACGACGTTCAACCCAACCACATAATACGACCTCTTTACCTACTTCTGCTTCAGAAATAGTGCCACATCCGTGCGTACGGTGTAAGCCTTTCATTGTTTCCATTCTACTTGTCATCCTTTCACCAAAGAAGATATACGTTCAGAAACAGACGCTAATGGTACTGTTTCTTGTTCACTTGTTTCCATAAAACGAATGATGGCCTCTTGCTTAGCCAATTCATCATCACCCAATATGATAACATATTTTGCATGAATTTTGTTAGCATATTTTAATTGAGCCTTCATACTTTTACCTTGTCCATCCATTTCTGCAGTGATATATGCGCTACGCAATGTTTGGCAAATTTTGAAAGCTTCTAATTTTGCAGCTTCTCCAAGGGCTACTACAAATACTGCTGGTTCGATTGTCGGTTCAGGCAACAAGTTTTGTTTTTCTAAAGCCAATAACAATCGTTCCATGCCCATTGCAAAACCAATAGCTGGTGTATGAGGACCATCGAGTTCCTCTACAAGACCATCATAACGGCCACCACCGGCTACTGCACTTTGTGCACCTAATGGAGTGTATTGGACTTCAAAAGCTGTTTTTGTGTAGTAATCGAGTCCACGAACCAAACGAGGATTTAGATTATATTGAATATTCGCCGCATCAAGTAATGTTTTAAGTTCTTCAAAATGTGTATTACATTCTTCACATAGATGTTCATGAATTTCAGGGGCACCTACGGATAAGGCTTTGCACGTTTCATTTTTGCAATCCAATAAACGTAATGGATTTTTGTACAACCGCTCTTGGCAATCTTCACAAAGTTGATCTTTTTTAGGTTCAAAGAATTCAATCAACTTTTGACGATACGTAGGACGACAATTTGGACAACCTACAGAGTTCACCTCTACATTGAGATCCTTAAGGCCGAAATCTTTCAACAACTGTACAATCATACAGATAACTTCGCTATCCACTACAGGAGATGGAGATCCGAGTACTTCTGCACCAAATTGATGGAATTCACGATAGCGACCAGCTTGCGGTTTATCGTGACGGAACATGGAACCCATATAGAACCATTTTGTTAAATTTTCTTTACCATACACCTTATTTTCAAGGTAAGCCCGTACGGCAGAAGCCGTATTTTCAGGGCGCAATGTATAGCTTTGTTCCTTGTCGTCTCCAGTGGAGAAGGTATACATTTCCTTTGATACTACGTCCGTAGTTTCCCCAATGCCCCGTAAAAATAATTTTGTATCTTCAAAGGCAGGTGTGCGAATTTCACTAAAGCCATAAGCTTTACAAATTTCGCGCATATGCTGTTCTATATAATGCCAATTTACAATTTGTTCTGGCAAGAAATCTTGTGTACCTCTTGGTCTTTTAATAGCCATTACACAACCTCCCAAAATGATTTACATAATGCATGCCTCTTAGCTAATAAAGCCTTTAATGTATCTGTATATACATCTACATCCTTTGGCATGTGTTGCTTTTTCTGTCTAAACGCAGGAGCCTTAATCCATTTAGATGATCCACCTGGTCCCATAGATATAATTGTTTGCCGCTCTTCCATGATTTGAATATTATATTCACACGCTTTACCTGATAATGTATATCCAATATTTTCGAGTTGACCTCTCATATATTGTTGACGATATAGATAATACGGCACATAACCTGCCTGCTCTAATCGTTCCTGAGCATACTGTACCATGTGTTTTACTATGGACTCATCAGGTACATCATGTTGCATGTTCAAATCATATAGCGGACTACCACGTTTGATAGCTAACGTATGAATTGTAACATTTTCAGGCAAATTATGACAAATATAATCCATGTTATGCACCATATGTTTTATATTTTGTCCAGGTAGACCTGCTATAAAATCCATATTAACAGCAAAATCTGTCTGTTTTTTAACATATTGATACATATCATCGATATCTTGTGCGCTGTGTCCACGCCCGATGCGACGTAATATGGTATCGTCCATCGTCTGAGGATTAATGCTAATGCGATTCACATGACATCGTTGCATAGACTGTATTTTTTCAGGGGTTATAGAATCTGGTCTTCCCGCTTCAACCGTAAATTCATGCCCTTTAGGTATCAATGTAGATAATCCAGTTAGGACATGATAAAAATCTTCATTATTCAATATAGTGGGTGTACCGCCACCCATATAGAGCGTATTCGTGTGCAAATTGTAAGTTTCACAAATCTGGCGTACATCATCTATATCCTCTAATAAGGCTGCTATAAATTCAGATTGTCGATGATACTCTTGATACAAACCGTATGGAAATGAACAATATATACAACGTGTTTCGCAAAATGGAATACCACAATAGAGGCTTATATCCTTATCAGAGTAAGACTCTAAAAAAGGACGCTCATATTGTCCAATACGACTAAGAATATCTAATTTTTCCAAAGACACAGAAAACTCGTCCCTAATGTGACGAGTTGCATCCACTAATGAACCATATTGGTCTATATATTTATGAAGTAATTTAGTAGGACGCACCCCTACCATCGTACCCCACTCGTTATGAGCAGGTAAACCCTGTTCTGTACGCAACAATACGAGTAATGACTGGCCTATTGAGCGTCGGCCCATAGAAGATACAGGACCTGTCAAAGTATGTTCAACGCCACGAATAAATACGGTCAAGACATACATATCATCACGTTCGACAGCACGCAGAATCACATCAGCCTCTTCATTGCGTGAAAACAATCCGGCTGCGCCACAGTTGTGGGCCACTACCGATCCAAGCGGTAGTGGCCCTGTGTAATGATATCCATTAAGCATGATGTGCCATTTTATCGAGCTTTTCAAGTTCTGCTGGCGTCATATGCGCTTGGCAATCACTGCAGTAACCATATACTTTTAATTGATGGTCGATGGTACGGAAATTCAATTTCTTTGCAATGATAGATTCCAATGTTTCTAGCATATCATCTTCAAACTCGGAAACCTTACCGCATTTTACACAGATTAAATGATGATGGAAATGGGCAAACTCTTCGTCATTTAATTCATAACGATTACGGCCATCACCAAAGTCAAGACGTTTTAACAAATCTAGTTCTGTAAATAAATCCAATGTACGGTAGATAGTAGCAAGTCCAATATCTGGCGCTACTTCTTTTACCAATACATATACGTCTTCTGCACTCAAGTGATTTTCTTCAGCATCAATGAAAGCTTGTAAAATCGTTTGACGTTGTGTAGTCAATTTATATTTTTTGTCTTTAATACGTTCTTTTAATTTTTCCAATGTTGTATTCATAATTACTATCCCCTTTACTAAATAAATTAATTAAGCACCTACAAATGGATTATATTGTTTTTCATAACCAATTTGTGTTTCTGGACCATGTCCAGGATATACCATCGTATTGTCTGGCAATGTATATAACTTTGTTTTAATCGCGTTGATGAGAGCATCATAATCACCTTCTATAAAATCGGTGCGCCCTACAGATTGATTAAATAAAGTATCCCCAACAAATACTAGCCCTGGCATATAGTAGCATACGCCGCCAGGTGTGTGACCTGGTGTTTCGTATACTGTCAAATCAATAGCACCACATGTGATGTGATCACCTTCATGAGCCTCTATAATGCGCCCTTTCACTGTAATAGGTGTGGGATTGCTATAATTGCTTAGATTCAATTCCGGATCACTTAAGTATTTCACATCATTATGATGTATATAGATAGGCACATCGTAAGCATCTACAATGCCTTGTACGCCACCGATGTGATCCCCATGACCATGCGTTAAGAGAACTGCTTTCGGCTTTAAATTATGTTTTTTTAAGGATTCCAACACTTCTGTCGTAGCAGGATCGATAATGAACGCTTTCCCCTGTTCCTTATCGCCTATCACATAACAATTGGTTCCAAGCGGTCCCAACGGCATACGCATGAGAAGTAAATTTGATGTATCCATTATGCACCACCTTTACTACGTTGTACCGTGTAAACTTCACGGATACGACGCAATTTAGTCATAACAAAATCAAGTTGCGATATATCTCGAATTTCAACAACGATGTTGATCATTACATTTTTCGTGTTTTCAAGGACTTTGGCGTTCATATTGGTAATGGTAATTTTCAATTCTGAAAGCACCGCCATTACCTCCATGAGGATTCCTGATCTATCATAGGCTTGAATATCGATGCCTACATGGAAAGATTCACTCGATGCTTCATCCCACGAAACTTCAATCATACGCTCTAGATCTTCCGGTGTATGACCAAGGCTTGTACAATCAGAGCGATGTACAGAAACACCACGACCTCTTGTAATATAACCAATAATATCGTCGCCTGGTACAGGATTACAACATTTCGCCATACGAACCATAACACCAGGCTCGCCTTTTACGAGAACACCAGTGCCATTCTTAGCCTTTTTAGCCCCTTGTACCTTTAACTTTTCAATGATTTGTTCCGTTGTTTTACGAGCATCTTCATGCTCTTTTGATTTTTTGTATAGTTCAACCAATCGCAATAGAACGGTACTTACCGGTATACCACCATAGCCACAAGCGGCATATAGTTCATTTTCAGTATTGGACTTCAACTGTTTTACAACTTGTTGAATGCGATTATCACTACAAAGCTCTTTCCAACTATAATTAAGACGTTTTGCTTCACGTTCAAGGGCTTCAAGACCTTTTTCAATATTTTCTTCTTTATTTTCTCGTTTGAACCAATTGCGGATTTTGTTCTTACTTTCAGAAGAGCCTACAATATTGAGCCAATCAAGGCTTGGTTTACCAGTTTTGGAGGTAATAATATCAACGATATCCCCATTTTGCAATGTGTAATCAAGAGGCACAATTTTGCCATTAACTTTTGCCCCCACACAACGATGGCCTACATCGGTATGAACGCGATAAGCAAAGTCGAGTGGTACAGAACCGATAGGCAACTTAACCACATCACCCTTAGGTGTAAATACAAATACCTCACCAGAGAATACGTCTAATTTCAAAGCATTAACAAGTTCCTTAGGGTTAGACGTATCTTGCCATTCTAACACTTGACGAAGCCATGCAACCTTTTGGTCAAATTCTTTATCAGCGCCCTTATTACCTTCTTTGTAGCGCCAGTGAGCGGCGACACCATATTCGGAAACACGATGCATTTCCCATGTACGAATTTGGATTTCTACAGGTTGCCCCATCGTACCGATAACCGTAGTATGCAATGATTGATACATGTTGGATTTCGGCATGGAAATATAATCTTTAAACCGATAAGGCAACGGTTTCCAAATACTATGAGCAATACCTAGAACAGCATAACAATCTGGTACCGTATCAACAATAACGCGTACAGCCAGTAAATCGTAGATTTGAGACAAGTCGCGATTATCCTTTTTCATCTTTTTATAGATACTATAAAAATGCTTTGGTCGTCCCTTTATATCCGCTTTGATACCGGCCTCACCAAGAGCCTTCGTCAATTGTTCCATCGTATCGTTAACGATATCTTCACGAGCTTGGCGCTTTTGTTTCATTTGATCAACGAGATCATAGTATTTATCTGGTTCTAGGTACCGGAAGGATAAATCCTCCAGTTCCCATTTTACGTTGAAAATACCGAGGCGATGAGCTAAAGGAGCAAAAATCTCCAATGTTTCTTTAGCAATGCGTTTTTGTTTATCGCTACGCATATGTTTCAAGGTACGCATATTATGCAACCGGTCACCCAGTTTGATAACGACAACGCGCACGTCTTTCGCCATGGCTAAAATCATCTTGCGATAATTTTCCATTTGGCGATCTTCTTTAGTTTCATATTGGAACTGATTTAATTTTGTTACCCCATCAACGAGGAACGCCACTTCAGCGCCAAATAATTTTTCAATATCTTCCTTTGTATACTCCGTATCCTCAACGACATCGTGGAGCAAGGCTGCAATCAATGTAATATGATCGATTTGCAAATGAGCCAAAATCTCTGCCACTGCAAGAGGATGCATGATATATGGTTCACCGGAGGCTCTAAATTGACCTTCATGGGCTTTGTCTGCAAGAGTGAAAGCCTTCATGATTTGGTCGCATTCATCATCTCCTAGATACGAATGCACATAATCCATAAACTCTTTTAAGGCCTCTTCTTTATTAAAGCCTTTTTGTTCAACTAAGGCTTTACCTTCTTCATTTATGGTCATCATTATATCACCTCCTGCTGACTATATGTAATAAACGTAACGGATGTGGTCAAATCAAGCTTACCATTGATGACATTCCAACGGATCATCGCTTGTCCATTATCGTTCGTTTCTTCGCTAATAATACCTAATTCTTTAAACACATCAAGGGCCATCAATGCCGATGAACCATTTTGATTGGTGGATTTACGCCGCAAAATTTCTTGTTCCACATGATATAAAGACTTAGCGCCGCCTTTTAATGCTAGGCGTACAATTGTATATATTTCACGTAAACCTTCAGCACTTAATTGAATAGGTTCTTCTATGATAGGCTCTATATCTTGAATCATGAGTTGTGGCGATACAAAACCTTGCCATTCATTTTTTTGAAGTGTAAAGGCAACTTTCACATTCATGCCCTGAAATATATGTCTAAACAAATCGGGGCGATTCCAAGCGATAGCATCAACGCTACCATTGGCTGTAGTCAAAATCACCTTACAGTGATTTTTAAGTTGCCCCATAAGTATAATGTCCTGCACCTTTGCATCCATAACGCCAAATATAGGTGTGCTATTCCCCATTCCATATGGTTCTAAGGCTGACACACGATCTACGATATCTACATCAATATCATCAACAGGCAATGTGGCATCAATGGATACAACGGGAATATACTCATCAGGAGAAACTTGAACCTTACAATACTCTGTTAAACGATGACGCAATTCATCAATACGGCTAGCATCTATACTAAATCCAGCCGCTGCGGCATGGCCGCCAAATTGAATCAATATATCTTCACAGGATTTTAATGCATTATATATATTAAAACCTTCAATGCTACGACAAGAGCCTTTACCTACGCCATTATCAATGCTAATAACAAGTGTAGGCTTGTAAAACTCTTCTACCAATCGCGATGCGACGATACCGATAACACCGGGATGCCAATTTTCTCCAGCCACCACGGTTACATAATCTGCTAAATGGCCTTGAGCAGCCACATTAGTGCGGGCTTCTTCATGAATAGAACGTTCTATTTCTTGACGCTCCATATTCGTTTCTTGTAATTCTTGAGCAATTGTTTCTGCCAAATCTACATCATCAGTAACAAGCAACTCAACAGCTCGTGTTGCATGAGTAACGCGTCCTGCTGCATTTAGACGCGGTGCTAAGGTAAATCCAATATGCCCTGCCGTAATCGTTTTATCATGTAAGCCGGCCACATCGATAAGCTTGTCGATGCCTAGATTAGGTAAGTCATTCATCTTCTTAAGGCCTGCCTGTACAATGATGCGATTTTCTCCTACTAGAGGAACAACATCAGCTACAGTTCCTAATGCAACAATATCTAAATCATCAAGATACCATTCACCACATTGGCGTAACCACAACGCTTGGCATAGTTTAAATGCAACACCTACACCGGATAAATTTTTATCTGTATAGGGGCAATCTGGTTGTTTATGATTGATAACAGCTCGTGCTGGTGGAATTTGAGGCGGTGCCGTATGATGGTCCGTAATAATAATGTCAATACGATCGCCAATAGCCTCGACAATCTCATAAGAGCTAATACCACAATCCACCGTTATAACTAATGATGCGCCATCAGAAATAATATGCTCTAACGCCTCTAGATTTAATCCATAGCCCTCGCTTTGTCGTTCCGGTATGTAATAGCTTACGCGAGCCCCCATTTTCACCAAAAAGCGATATAACAGCGATGTAGCAGTAATACCATCCACATCATAATCACCATACACAACTATGGATTTTCTAGCCTCTATGGTTTCAAGAATGAGAGACACTGCAGTTTCCATATCCTTCAATATGAACGGATCAAGCAAATCCTTCAATGTACCCTCTAAAAAGCGATGACCTTCATCACAATCTATATTCCGATTTACCATCAATCTAGCTACAATCGGATTTACACCGAGTTCACGGATTAATGTATTCTCTTTTTCTATATCCCTTGGCATAACATGCCAACGTTTCTTCTTCATAATCCAAAACCTCGGTAATAAGTAAATACAACGATGTTGATTAACAGCTCAATAATTTGTAATCAATATTAAAAAGTTTGTAATTCTATTATCATTATCATTTCTTTTATTATACAACAAGAATCCTTATAAATAAAGGGTTATATCACTCTTTTTCATATACCCGCCACTTGTTCTTCTCAACAAAATAGCACTGCTTATTATCATTCTCATAATAAACAGTGCTGATTCATATTGCTATATTCTATTATTTACACAAGAACCATCCGAAAATATTCAGGATAAACTAGAAACGAAAATCCCGTTTTCCATCTTCCATTTGTGCAATGTAAGCCTTCGCCTTATCTTTTACCAAATCATTCTTGATATTTTCCAATTGGTCTTCGATAACCTTGGCACCATGTTTTTTTGTCTTTTCATCACCGTAATCCATGATGTATTCATTTAATGTCATCAACGCATTTGGTTGGCAACAGTTATGAATTTGACCTGATTTAGCAAGAGCCATAAAGCGGTCGCCAGTACGACCCGCACGATAACAAGCGGTACAGAAACTAGGCACATAGCCAAGTCCCAATAACCAATCTACAATTTCATCCAATGTACGCGTATCGCTACGGTCAAATTGTGCGGAATTATCTTCTGGTTTTTCCTCTTCTTTATAGCCACCTACACTAGTACGAGATCCACCGCTAATTTGGGAGATACCAAGAGCCAATCCGCGTTCACGCATTTCCTGAGTTTCCCGTGTGGACATAATCATACCTGTATACGGTGTAGATACACGTATAAGAGCAACGATTTTCTCAAATATATCGTCAGGTACAGCATTGCTGAAATCATCTACATCGATATCATCAGCTGGACAAATACGAGGTACAGAAATCGTATGAGGGCCTACACCATGAACAGCTTCTAAATGCTCGGCGTGCATCAAAAGGCCTACAAAATCATATTTATAATGTTCTAGACCATACAATACACCAATACCTACATCATCGATGCCACCTTCCATAGCTCGGTCCATCGCTTCTGTATGGTACGCGTAATCGCTCTTAGGTCCTGTTGGATGTAAGGCTTCGTAATTTTCCTTATTATACGTTTCTTGGAACAATGTATAGGTACCAATACCAACATCATGCAATTTTTTATAGTCTTCCACGGAGCATGCAGCAATATTAACATTCACGCGACGAATTTCGCCATTTTTATTTTTAATACTGTAAATCGTCTTTATAGATTCCAAAATATACTCGAGAGGATTGTTAAGAGGATCTTCGCCAGATTCGATAACAATACGTTTATGCCCCATTGCTTCTAAGGCAATAACCTCCTCTCTAATTTGTTCTTGAGTCAATTTTTTCCTTTTAATATCGCGGTTCTTAGAGTGATATGGGCAATATACACAACCATTGATACAATAATTAGATAAATATAGCGGCGCAAACAATACAATGCGGTCACCATAAATAGCTTTTTTAATTTCTTTAGCTAGTGCAAATAGCTTTTCTTTGTATTCAGGCAACGGACATTCTAAGAGAACTGCCGCTTCTCTATGATTTAGCCCCTTAAATGTAGCCGCCTTCGCTAAAATTTGGTCTAATAATTCACGATTTTCTTTATTTTCCTCTGCATAGGCAAGAGTATCAAGGATTTCTTGATGAGAAATAAATTCCTCCGCCTTAGGAGATTTTACATCATACATAGTACTTACCTCAAATCTTTCCGGTGGTCACGTCCACCATTTAGGTCTGTGAAAGTATATCATCACCATTTTAGTGTTCTTTCACTGATACTGTACTAAGTATACCACTATTCCTACTAAAAAGCATATGAATTTGATACTTTTCCCCACGCATCATAGAGATCTTTCATAATAAGTAAACCTTATAACTATACAGAATTATTTTTAATAATTTGTATCTCTATAAGCACATAAAACATTTCTTATTATATAAAAAGAGTATCAACCTTGTGGTTACTACTCTAAGTTTTGATTAAATATTCTAATTTGCTATGCTATAAAAATATATCTAAAATACTAAGCTTATCTATTTAATTGATTTCTATTATTAAAAAATGTCTTGTACGATAATTGACAAGTAATAAAACAAGCAATCGATATGGTAGATAAACTCATAAATGTAACGATCATTTGATATTTTACAGCTTCTAAAGGTGGCATACCAGCCAATATAAGGCCTGTCATCATCCCCGGCAGCGCTACAATACCTAAGGTCTTAGCACTATCCACAGTTGGCTGCAATCCAGTCTTTATAACATCTCGCACGATGGCTTTTGACGCCTGCTTAGGTGTACTTCCTAGTGCTAATTTAATCTCTACCTCTTGTTGACGTAATTCAAAATTTGATAGCATTTGGCGATAACAAAGCCCAATCGCTACCATAGCACCACTGATAACCATACCACCAACAGGAATCACTTGATAAGCAGTAAAGCTAAGCACGCCCGTTAAAAGCAGAATCGTTAACGTAATACTTGCGCCTACGGTTATAGCAAACCAAGAAATACATATAGTATAAGGAATTCCTTTTCCGCGCTTAGAAGCATTATAGGCCGCATTAATAGCCATAAAGCCTAACAGGCCAATTATAAATATAGGACTTTCGGTACTAAAAATATAAGCTAAAATAAAACCTATGACAAATAACTGTATTGTAGCGCGCAAAGCACTTATAAAGATATCTTTCTCTAGCTTCAACTCCTGCCGATAGGACATGAACATACTGATAATAACTAGTACAGATGCAAGACACAAGGACATAGTAGAAATACTGTGAAACTGACTCATCTCAATACCTCCTCTTTAGCTAATTGACCATCTACGATAGTGATACGGCGATTAGCAGTACGCAAACTTTGCTCTTCATTATGAGTAATGGAGATGATCGTAATTCCCTTTTTATGAAGCTCATCAATAACATTTTCTACAATCGATGTATTCGTCGCATCTAAGGCTGATGTAACCTCGTCCAAAAGCAATACATTAGGCTCAAAAATGAGGCTTCGAATAAGGCATATACGTTGCATTTCACCGCCGGACAACTCATCATTATGGCGCTCCATATAATTTAGAGGCATATGTAGTAGGTCAAAGAGATATTCTATGCGACTCATATCCGGTTCTAAACTGCGAATATCATAAGGGAATAGTATATTACGACGTACTGTTTTCGCAAACAAATACGGTCTTTGAAAGCAGTAGCCCACCTCTTTACGATAACTTTCAGGATCTATAGTAGCTAAATCACGTCCATTATAAGTAATAGTTCCCGATGTAGGACTAATCAGATCACTACATAATTTTAAAAGTGTACTTTTACCACTCCCAGAAGGACCTACAATAGTAATGTAATCCCCTTGATTTACTGATAGAGATACATCGCGGATAATAGACTTGTCTTTTACAATATAAGATATATTAGATAATTCTAGCAGTGTCATAATGCCCCCCTATCTCCTCATATGTATATTAAAAGCAATATATCGCCTCACTGTGGCTAGTTATTCAGTTATTTCAATCTATAATAATTTTAAATATTATATCATTGTCAAAATAATAATGCTAACCTTAATTATAATGTTTCTATAAGACACACATACTACAGAAAAGCAAAAAATCCCTAGTGGAAAACCACTAGGGATTAATAGTCTTTGTAAAATTAAGCTTCTACAGGGTATACGCTAACTTTACGGTTATAACGACCAG
>ERZ773049.70-NODE-70-length-59269-cov-13.948070_pt1 | contig 59269 bp, 39 predicted proteins | sample MGYA00580633_ERZ773049 | MGnify/ENA primary metagenome ERZ773049 (study PRJEB29015, sample SAMEA2737991) | human oral metagenome | biome: human oral; feature: human-associated habitat; material: dental | place: China | collected 2066 ...
CCCGTTAGGCCGCTGTCGTGAAGCGAGCTGTGATTTACGTAGCGGCCGGTCGGGTTGATGTAGATGATAGTCTTGCTTTTGTCGTAAAGCTCCTTCGGAAGCCCCGCCGAATCGATCAAATTTCCGATCAGATCTCGGACGCGCTCGATGCTCATACTCTCGACGCATGGCGCGGAAACCACGATCGTATGGATGCTTTGCGGCTTGCACTCCTCAAAATTGCTCTTCGTGCCGTAATCGACGCTAACCTGCGTCTTAATATCGACGCCAAGCTCGTTAGGATGGGATTTTGCGTAGGCATAAACGTGATCGCAAAGCGCTCTTGCGTAGGTAATCGCCGCCGGCATAAAATTTTTCGTTTCGCAGCTTGCGAAGCCGAACATTATGCCCTGATCTCCCGCTCCGATCTCGCCGCCCTCTTGATCGACGCCTTGGTTGATGTCGGGGCTTTGCTGGTTTAAAAATACGTCCACTTGCAGATCCTGTGGGTGCAAGCACTGTGCGCGCGTGAAGTAGGGGTTGTCGTTGTAGCCGATCTCGCCAAGCGCACCCTTTACGATGTGGCGATAATCGTCGTGGGTAAAATCGACCTTGGCGTTTACTTCGCCGCCGATTACTACGTGTTTGCCTGCGATGAAAACCTCCGCCGCGACGCGTCCGTTGGGATCTTGTTTTAAAATTTCATCCACGATGCTATCTGCGATGATATCGGCGCACTTATCCGGATGTCCGGGGCTTACTACTTCGCTTGTGAATAGATACATATCTGCTCCTGATTAAAATTTCGGGGCATTTTATCTAACGAGGTTTTAAGATTAACTAAAAATTGCGGAATTTTGCCTAAATTTAAATGTGCTTAAATAAAATTTCGATATATTTCAAACGACGTTTTGATTGAAAGGTAAAAAATGAGTTCGATTCAAAAATTAGTAGCCAGCTACAAAGATAAAAATCTGGTGCTGCGTATAGTTACCGGCTTGATAATAGGCGCTATTTTGGGCTTTGCTGCGCGTTCCTCGGCGGGCAGCGTTACGGCCGAGCATACTCCGCTTTTGATAAGCTTGGTAAACTTCGCGGAAATTTTAGGAAATTTATTCGTAGGCGCCCTTAAGGCGGTAGCTCCGATTTTAGTTTTTATCTTGATCTTAAGCTCGATCGTAAATAAACAATACGGCAGTGCAAGCGGCTTAAAACGCGTGGTTGTTCTATATATTGTAGGCACCTTTTTAGCCTCGTGCGTGGGGGTAGCAGCCAGCTTTTTATTTCCGACGCAGCTTGCTCTAAGCAATGTCGGCGCGGCAGAAAATGCGGTCCCTGCGAGCGTTTGGATCGTGCTAAAAGATCTGCTTTTTAAGGTCGTAGATAATCCGCTAAACGCTATCGCGCACGGAAATTACGTAGGAATTTTAACTTGGGCGATAGGTCTTGGCGTCGCGCTTAAATTTTGCACTAATGAAACAAAGAAAATTTTTACCGATCTGAGCGAAGCGGTAACCAAAATCGTGCAGTTCGTAATCCAGCTCGCGCCGTTTGGAATTTTCGGTCTAGTAGCTTCTACCGTGTATCAAACCGGCGTTGACGCGCTGCTTGGATATGCGCGAATCGTAGTCGTGCTCGTAGGCGCGATGGCGTTCGTAGCCCTCGTGGTAAATCCGCTCATCGTCTTTGTGGTGATTAAGAAAAATCCATATCCGCTCGTATTTACCTGCCTACGCGAAAGCGGCCTCACAGCGTTTTTTACCCGCAGCTCGGCGGCGAATATCCCGGTAAATTTAAATTTATGCAAAAAGCTCGGCATCAGCGACGAGCTAAGCTCGATCTCGATCCCTTTGGGAGCTACGATAAATATGGCGGGCGCTGCGGTGGTAATCGCGATCTTAGCGCTTGCTGCGGCTCATACGCTCGGCGTGCGCCCTGATTTTTGGACGGCGCTGCTGCTTTGCGTGGTCTCGGCGGTCGGTGCGTGCGGCGCTAGCGGCGTGCCAGGCGGCTCATTGATGCTGATACCGCTTGCGTGCTCGCTCTTTAATATCTCAAACGACATCGCAATGCAGGTAGTTGCGATCGGCTTTATCATCGGCGTGATCCAAGACTCAGTAGAAACCGCGATCAATAGCTCCACCGACGTAATTTTTACGGCGATCGCGTCGCAAAGTATGCAAAAATAACTCACCTTAAAATTTTACCGCGATTTCCGCTAGGGCGGCGGATCTCGCGGTTTTTAAAATTTTACTTATTCTTTTTTGATAAAATTATCCAAAAATTTTAAAAGGAAATCGATGAATTGGAATTTAGGCGAGCTGTTTGCAAACGAAGCGGAATTCGGCGGCGCGATAGATAGCGCGGCTGCGCAGGCTCGGAATTTTGAAGCTAAATTTAAAGACGGGTTGCACGCTCTTAGCGCGGAGGAGTTTTTAGGCGCGCTTGAGCTTTATGAGAGCATCAGCGAGCAGATCGGCAAGATAATGAGCTTTGCGCATCTAAGATTCGCGCTAGATACGAGCTTAGGTGCTCAGCAGGCCAAGACGGAGCAGGCTTGCAACGACATTTCGCAGAGCCTGCTTTTTTTCGAGCTCGAGTTTAACGAGCTTGACGGCGCAAAACAGGACGAATTTATCGCAGGGAGCGGGAGATTCAGATATTATTTGAGCCTGCTTAAGCAGCGCAAGGCCCATCAGCTAAGCCTGCCGCAAGAAAGCGTGCTTTTAAAAACTTCTCCCGTGAGCGGCGAGGCGTTTTCGCGGCTTTTTGACGAAAGCATGGCGCGGATGAGCTTTGATTTTCGCGGGCAAAAGCTCGGCGAAGAGGAAATTTTAAGTCTGCTTCATAGCCCTGATCGCGAGGTGCGAAAGGACGCCGCAGCCTCGCTAAGCGCGGTGCTGCAGCAGAACTCCCACCTGCTTGGCTACATCTACAATATGATCAAAACCGATCTTAAAATTCGCTGCGAGCTGCGCGGCTACGATAAAGCCGAGGCGGTGATGCATGAGGAAAATCAGATAAACATCGCAAGCGTCGATGCGCTGATCGCAGAGACGGAGCGAAGCTTCGCTCTGGTCGGCAAATTTTACGCTAAAAAGCGCGAAATTTTAGGCTACGACGCGCTGTATGATTACGACAGATACGCTCCGCTCGGCGGCGATGAGAGCGAGTTTAGCTTCGAGCAGGCTAAGCAGATCGTGCTAGCGGCGTTTGAAAAATTTAGCCCGAAATTTAAGCATATCGCACAGACGGCGTTTGAGCAAAACTGGATCGATGCGATGCCCGCGCAAAATAAGCAAAGCGGCGCGTTTTCTCATTCGGGCTCGCGCGATACGCACCCATTCGTGCTTTTAAATTTCACGCGCAAGCGCCGCGACGTATTTACTCTCGCGCACGAGCTGGGGCACGCGATACATCAGTATCTAAGCTACGGCGTTGGCTATTTTAACTCCTTTACGCCGCTAACGACGGCAGAGACTGCGTCGGTGTTTTGCGAGATGCTGGTGTTTGATTATATGCGCGAAAATTTTTCAAATTTAAACGGCTCGCAAAATTTTAAACGTGATGCTTGGCAAGAGGCCCAGGGCGGTGAAATTCCAAACGAACACGCCGTAAAACGCGCCGCTTCGCAAAGCTTTGCGGGTTCGTGCGAATACGCAGCACGCGATACGGATACGCTCTCGCAGACCGCAAGCGATAAGACCGCGCTAAAAGCGATGCTTGCGGCAAAGATCGAGGATATCTTCGCGACGCTTTACCGCCAGATCGGATTTACGACCTTTGAGCGGCGCGTGCATGCAAGCGCGGATGAGCTAAGCACGGGGCAAATAGACGAGCTTTGGATGGAGGAGTCGCGCAAGATGTTTGCGGGCGAGCTAATCTTGCAGGATCATTACAAAAGCTGGTGGAGCTACATCCCGCACTTCATCCACTCGCCGTTTTACTGCTACTCCTACGCCTACGCGCAGCTTTTGGTGCTTGCGCTTTACGGGTTGTATAAAAGCGGCAGGCTCGAAAATTTCGTTCAAATTTACACCGAGTTTTTAAGCTCGGGCGGCAGCGACGAGCCGCAAAAGCTAGTGGCAAAATTCGGCTTTGATATCAATAAAAGCGAGTTTTGGCGCATCGGTATAGAGCAGGTTGCGGCGCTTGTAGATGAGTTTGTGAGGGGTTAGGATGATAGATAAAATTTTAAAAGACGATAAATTTATCGCTGCGAGCAGCGCAAATATAGGCGCGGTTTTGGATTACGTTTTAGCTCTTGGATATGGATTTGGCATCGTTGCGAGGACGGATCAGATAAAATTTGACCCGCCGCTGCCGGAGGAAATTTTAAAAAGCTTCAAAATGCCCGCGATCTTTTTGCAGTTGGAGGAATACACGCTTTCTAGCGCGCATCTTAGCAAGGATGAGCTGGTTTTCGAGGCGGGCTTTGGGCCGCAGGATTTTGCAAGCACGCTTAGCGTGCCGTTTTACGCGGTTTTGCAGATCGTCGTGGACGGCAAGCCCATCGCGGTAAATTTTTCTCGTCCCGAGTCCGAGTGGCTTAAGCGCGAAAAATCGCGTAAAATTTTTTCAAAATGAGCGATATTTTAGAAGGTCTTAATCCCGCTCAGCGCGAGGCTGCGAGCCACGTTGACGGAGCGATGTTAATCTTAGCGGGTGCAGGCAGTGGCAAAACTAAAACGATCACCGCGCGCCTTGCCTATCTGCTCGCAAACGGCGTGCCTGCGGAAAATACTCTCACGCTTACGTTTACGAACAAAGCCGCCGCCGAGATGCGCTCGCGAGCGCTTAATCTGATAAGCGGGCTAAATTTAAGCAGCGTGCCGCTTTTGTGCACCTTTCATAAATTTGGGCTTTTGTTTTTAAAATTTCATATTAGTGAGCTTGGGCGTAGCGCAAACTTCCAAGTAATCGATACTGACGATAAGAAAAAGATCATCAAGGGCTTTGAGATAAATTTACCCACGTCACTATTAGCAGCCAAAATTTCAACCTATAAAAATTCCCTAATCGCCCCCAAAGATATCGACGAGCTTCTAAAGGGCGAAGAGGACGAGCTAAGCAGGATGTATAGCGGATTTTACGCGCATTGCGCTGATGTGTATAAGCGCTACGAGGCGTATTTGGCGGCGAATAATCTGGTGGATTTCGATGATCTGCTGATCTTGCCGTATAAAATTTTAAGCGCGAATGAGCGGCTATGCGATGAAATTTCGCGCCGTTACGCCTACATCACGGTCGATGAGTATCAGGACACCAACGACATTCAATTCAAGCTGCTGCAAAAGCTCTGCACCGCGCACGAAAACCTCGTAGTAGTGGGTGATGACGATCAGAGTATCTACGGCTGGCGCGGCGCGCGGATAGAAAATATTCTAAATTTTAAAGATCAGTTCTCAAACGTAAAATTTATTAAACTCGAGCAGAACTACCGCTCCACGGATGAAATTTTAAATGCCGCAAACGAGCTCATTTCGCACAACAAAAACCGCCTCGGCAAGAGCCTTACTAGCATGAACGGCGGCGGCGAAAAGATCGAAATTTTGCGCTCGGACGAAGAGAGTATCGAGGCGGCAAAGATCGCAGAAGCTATCAAAAAGCTGCTTTCAAGCGGCGTAGCGCCCTCTCAAATCGCCGTGCTTTACCGAGTAAACGCTCTTTCGCGCGCGCTAGAAGAGGGGCTGAATCGCGCCAAAATCCCGTACAAAATGGTAGGCGGCGTGAAATTTTACGAGCGAGCCGAGATCAAGGACACGATCGCCTATCTACGCTTGGTAAACGACGAGCACGACGACTTTTCGATGAGGCGGATCATAAACGTGCCCAAACGCGGCATCGGCAAGGTCTCGCTGGCAAAGCTCGAGGAGCTTTCGCGCCTGCGACTTATCAGTCTATTTGACGCTTTTAGCGAGCCGGACGCGGGGCTTAGCGCCAAGGCGGCGCAGGCTCTAGCGGAGCTTAAAAGCGGCATCGCTTCTATCTCCGCGCTAGCCGATACTATCAAAAAAATAGACGCTTTGGAGTCCGCTTTCGGGCTAAAGGCTTACTACGCCTCGCTTCCAGACGGCGCCGATCGGGTAGCGAACATCGACGAGTTTTTGGCTATGCTAAAGGACGAAGCTAGCAATAAGCCAGATTTTGATCTGGCGGAATTTTTAAACGAGCTTAGCCTTCTTAGCGATCAAGACGCCGTATCTGGCGATGCGATAAACATAATGAGCGTGCACGCAAGCAAGGGGCTTGAGTTCGAGCATCTTTTCGTAATCGGGCTGGAGGAGGGGTTTTTCCCGCTTTTGGGCGACAGCAATGATATCGAGGAGGAGCGCAGACTCGCATACGTAGCGATTACGCGCGCCAAGCGCACGCTTACGCTTAGCTTTGCTGCTAGCCGCTTTTATCGCGGCAAGCGCGAGAGGCTTGATGCGAGCAGGTTTATAGCCGAGGCGGGTTTGGTGGCTAAAGAGCCGCCGCGCGAGCAAAGTAGCGGCTTTAGCAAGGGCGAGCTTATCAAACACAAACTCTTTGGCATCGGACAGATTACGGCGGTAAACGGCGATCGACTCACTATAAATTTCGGCGGAATTTCGCGCGTGATAATGTCAAATTTCGTAGAAAAGATCGGCACTTATGAATAGATTGTTTTTGGCGGACAAGCCCGCGGGCATCGGCAGCAATAAATTTTTAAGCACTCTTAAGCGTAAATACGGCGTGAAAAAGGCGGGCTTTAGCGGCACGCTCGATCCTTTCGCGAGCGGCGCGCTGATCGTGGCTTTCGGGCAATACGCGCGCTTTTTTAGGTTTTTAAAAAAGGAGCCAAAAGTTTACGCCGCGACGCTGTGGTTGGGCGCACAAAGCCCAAGCGGCGATAACGAAAACATAGGGCGCGTGGAACAAATCCCGCCGCTTTCGCGTGAAATTTTAGACGCTGCGGTGGCGCAAATGCGCGGCGAGATAAAATTTATTCCGCCCGCTTTCAGCGCCAAGAAAATTGGCGGCGTGCGTGCATACAAGCTCGCTCGCGCGGGCGAAGAGGTGAGCCTAAAAGAGAGCTCGATGCGGGTTTTTGATGCCGAAATTTTAAGCTACGCTCACCCCTTCGTGAGTTTTCGCGTCGCACTAAGCGAGGGCGGCTACGTGCGCTCTTTTGCGCAAATTTTAGCAGAAAAGCTAGGCGTTTGCGGTACACTTAGCGCGCTTAGGCGGGAGAGCGAGGGAGTTTTTGACCTGCAAGATCCGCGCTTTGCGGACGAGGCGGCGCTAAATCCGCTCGAGTTTTTGGATCTTAAGCCTAACTTTTACGACGGCGACGCGCGCGACGTGATCTTGGGCAAGAAGCTCGCCGCAAAGGATCTGGCGAGCCGCATGGACGGGCGCTACCTGCTTATCTGCGGCGATTTTTACTCGATCATCGAGATTGGCGCGGGCGAGGTGAGGTATCTTTGGAATGACGTCCCGATCGCGGTCGGCGCGTTTTAATCAGCACCTCTAGCCTGCGACGGAATTTTGATCGGGCGGTTCGAGCTTGAATTTCGACGATCATAAATACGGCGCGTTTTAAATTTGCTAGCATAGCGCTCCGCCATGTGCGGCTAAATTTTATCGCGAGCGGCGGCGGGGATTGCGTTCTTTCGTTGCGCACGGATCGTAAATCGGCCTTAAGCGGTATAAATTTCAACGCACGGCGGACGGTAGCCGCTCGCAAAAAGGAATAAAATTTCGAAACCCAAATTTAAATGCGGCGGAGCGGCGTTTAAATTTACTTGTGCCGCGCGATGGTGAAGCGCCGCGAGATTAAAATTTGACGATTTAAAAAGCGCGCAGGTTTGGGCTTATTGCGGCGCAGCAAGCAGCTTTTGTCGAATGAAATTTCGGCTTGCGGTAATTCGTAGTATGCGCCGACGGGTTTGATTTTGCAGCGGGCGGCGTATCGCCAAGCTAAATTTGCGACTTAGCGCGGTGCGACTAGAATTTTGCCGGCTTGGAATTTTAATCGCTAAGATAGATTTGCGCCGCGAGTTGAAATTTAACTCGCGCGTTGCGGATTTAAAATTCCGCGCTTTATAAAATTTACGTATCGAGCGCCGCGATCGCGGGTTAAATTCCGCGGCGCGCACTTCACGGAACGCGGTTTTGAATTTTGATCGCACTGGACAGGGCGTGCCGCAGGCTGAAATTTAACTTGCGCACGGATTTAAAATTTTAATCGCGCTAGATGGGCTTGCCGCGGGTTAAATTTAACGCAAACGCGCCAAGGCGCAGAAGGAGTAAAATTTTGAAAGCTTATGCAAAGATCAATGTTTTTTTAAAAGTCGTCGGTACGCGCGGTGGCTACCACGAGATCGCCTCGCGCTTCGTGCTGCGCAGGGAGCTGTTTGATGAGATAGGCTTCGAGCGCGCGAGCGGCTTTGTGCTTGAATGTGACTCCGCACAGATCGCGGACAATATAATTTTAAAAGCCAAGGCGGCGCTTGAGCAGGCGGGCTTTGCGCGCGAGCTTGCGGAGTTTTTTGGCTCGCACAAGATCGTGCTTAAAAAGCATATTCCGATCGGCGCGGGTCTTGGGGGCGGCAGTAGCGATGCGGCGGCGTTTTTGCGACTTGCGAACGAGGAATTAAATTTAAAAATTTCGCGCGAGCGGCTTATAGCGATCGCGCAAAATATCGGCGCGGACGTCGCGTTTTTTGTTAGCGGACTTGAGGCTGCGAACGTGCGCGGTATCGGCGAGATCATCGAGCCTTTCGAGGACCGCCTGCCTGCGATCGAAATTTTAACACCCGCGATCTTTTGCTCCACCGGCGCGGTTTATAACGAGTTTCGCGCAAGTTTTATGCAAAACATAAATGCCGCGCAGGCGCAAGAGATGTTGCGTTTAAGCAGCGAGCAGCTGCTAGCGCGATACGGCGGCTTTCAGCTAAACGATCTTTTCGCGCCGTGCATAAAGCTATATCCGCAGATGGATAGGTACCGCGATATGTTTCTAAGCGGCAGCGGTAGCAGCGTGTTTTTCTTAAAATAAGAATTCCAAGGCGCGCGGTTAAAATTTAAAAGCTAAATTTAAAGATAAAATTTAAAATTCGCTCGCCCGCTTTTAAATTTAAGCAAAAACGGGCTAAGCTTAGGACTAAATTTAGAAGGAAAAAGATGAAAGAACTGAGTAAAAATCGCAAGGCATTTCACGATTTTACGATACTTGAAAGCTTTGAAGCGGGCATCGTGCTAAAGGGAAGCGAGGTCAAAGCTCTGCGCGCGGGCAGGGGCAATCTCAAAGATAGCTTCTGTCGCGTGATTCGCGGTGAGCTGTTTTTGCTAAACGCGCATATCAGCTATCTTGAAAGCACCAACGCGCATTTTCGTCCAGACGAGGGGGCGGCGCGAAAGCTTTTAATGCACCGAAAGCAGATCGACAAACTGCTTGGTGCGGTTAGCAAAGAGGGCCTTATCATCGTGGTTTTGTCGCTGTATCTCAATGATAAAAACCGCGTAAAGGCGCGTATCGCTTTGGCTAGTGGCAAAAATTTGCACGATAAGCGCGAATCGCTAAAGCGCAAGGAAGCCGACCGCGAAGCGCAAAGCGCGATGAAGCGATACGACAAGCATTCATTTTAAATTCACAAAACTTTGGTTAAAATGCGGGCTTAAATTTAAACCCGAAGGAAATGCAATGAAGAAATTTTTACTATTATGTTTGGCGATTTTTGTTTTAAGCGGCTGCAGAGATGATTCGCAGAAAAAGACGGGCCCTGCCGGCGAGAATCCTACCGCGAGCGAGAGTCAGATGGCAAAAAATTCCGCGCAAGATAAAAATGGCGAGCGTATTGGTGGAGAAAGCGGCGAGGAGGTAGCTTTTACGCCGTTTAAAACGGGCGAGCGCCTTACGCTTAAAAGCGTCGTAGGCGGCGAGGTAACGATTGAGCGGACAGAAAAGGGCTTTAAGCTCGCGGACAGCGATAAAATTTTAATGTTTGATATTTTCGGTACTTACTGTCAGCCGTGCCGCATCGAAGCGCCGCATCTGATGGACTTTCAGTTAAAAAATTCCGCGGATTTTCTAATGGTCGGCTTGATTTATTTCGAGGACATTACGGACGCGCAAGTGATCGAAAATTTTACGAAAAAGTTTAATGCGTATTATTTCATCTCCAATTCAAAACAAAACGAGCGCATAGTGGGTCAAATTTTAAGCGACATCGGTTATCGCCACGCGCTTTCGATCCCTTTTAAGGTAGTACTTAAAGACGGAAAATATCAAAGGCTTACCGACATTAATGAAGGCGATGAGCGGGGCAAGCCGTATTACTTAGGCATGGTCGATACTGATGTGATAAAAAGCGATATTGCCAGGATAAAAAATGGCAACTAAAACCGGCGTGCAGATTCACACTCGCGCCAAAACAAAATCTTTCGTGCCTCGTCCGTATAAAGTAATTTTGCTAAACGACGACGTGACGACGATGGATTTCGTGGTTTATATTTTGATGGAGATTTTCGCCAAAAACTTTAACGACGCCGTAGATTTAATGATGAAAGTTCATAAGCAGGGTCGCGCGGTTTGCGGCGCGTATCCTAAAGAGATAGCCGAGTGCAAGCAACAAGCGGTTTTACAAGCGGCAAAGGCCGCAGGATTCCCTCTTAGATGTGAGATCGAAGAGGATTAAATTTAAAGGAAAGCAATGATAGGATTTTTTTTAAACAAACATTTTGAACAAGCAATCAGCGTCGCAAACGACGGCGAAGACGAATATATCACTACTTCGCACGTAGTTTATGCGATTTTTAAATACAATAAGCCCTTTCACGGGCTCATCGCCAAAGAAATTCCGGATATTAACTATCTAAATATCTTGGATAATCTGGGCGGGCTTTTGGATATGATGCCTAAATCAAGTGGCAAGGCTCCAGCGCAGACGATAGAATTTAAGCAGTTCTATACTGAATTAAATAACGCTAAAGAGCCTAAAAATGAGCTTGATTTTATGCTTAAAATTCTAAATGATAAGGAAAACGACTGCACTAAAATTTTAAATCACTACGGTATCAATGCCGCGATTTTTGAGCTCATCGTGCGAAAGTACAAATCAGCTTTTGATCACCGCGACGAGGTCGTTTCTAGCGACGAAGCCGCAGCGATTAAGCTAAACTCATACGATATCGATGATATCACGCATGCGATGAATTACGACGAAAGCCGTAGGCAGTGGCAGAATACGGAATTTGAGCCTGCGTTTGAGGGCGAAAAGGACGCCATAAACGAGCGCGATATTAAAAAGGATTCGCCTAGTTCACTTTATACAGCAAACCTCAATAAAATCGCGCTTGAGGGTAAGATCGATCCACTCATCGGACGCGAAAAAGAGATCGAAAAGACGCTACAAACCCTCTGTCGCCGCAAGAAAAACAATCCGATCTTAGTGGGCGAAGCGGGAGTTGGTAAAACCGCGATCATCGAGGGTATCGCGCTAAAAATCGTCCGTGGCGAAGTGCCAGAGAAGCTAAAAAATAAGGTAATTTACGCCCTTGATGCTGGCGCGCTGATCGCAGGCACTACGCTGCGCGGGGAGTTTGAAGAGAGACTAAAAGATCTCATAGACGAGTTTAGCGCTAATCAAAACGCGATTTTATTTATCGATGAAATTCACACGATCGTTGGTGCAGGCACGGGCAATCGCAACGAACTTGATATGTCAAACATCCTAAAACCTTCGCTTGCAAGCGGCGAGCTATCGGTCATCGGCGCTACTACATACGGCGAATACCGCTCGTTTTCGCAGGATAAAGCGCTTAGCCGCAGGTTTTGCAAAATCGACGTGAGCGAGCCTAGCATTGACGATAGCGTCGAAATTTTAAAAGGCGTAGCCAAAAAATATGAGGAATTTCACGGCGTGAAATTTAGCGACGAAATTTTGCGTGATAGCGTAACGCTTGCTAAAAAATATCAAAACGATAAATTCCTTCCCGACAGCGCCATTGATCTCATTGACGAGGTGGGTGCGAGCTTTGCGTTTAAGCCGCATGAAGCTCCGCTTGAAATCAGCAAGGACGATTTAGTAAATACGCTTTCGATTAGCGCGAATATCGCAAATTTAAGCAGTAGCGTCGATAATAAACAGGTACTAAAAAATCTGGAAGCTAATATCAAGCGTGAAATTTTCGGTCAAGACGAAGCGGTTAGCAGTCTTTGCAAGGCGCTTCTGCGCTCTTACGCCGGGCTTGGAGGCGCAAGCTCTCCGATCGGGGTATTTTTGTTTGCAGGTAGCAGCGGTGTGGGCAAAAGTGAGCTAGCCAAGGTCTTAGCCACGCAGCTTGGAGTGCATTTTGAGCGCTATGATATGAGCGAATATATGGAAGCTCACAGCGTCTCTAGGCTCATCGGCGCGCCTCCCGGATACGTGGGCTTTGAAAACGGTGGAATTTTAACGAATAATATCAAAAAGCACCCCTACAGCGTCATTTTATTTGATGAGGTAGAAAAAGCTCATCCTAGCATGACGAATATTTTTTTAGGAATTTTCGATAACGCAAGTCTTACCGATAACAACGGCGTTACGACCGATTTTAAAAATACGATCATAATAATGACGTCGAATTTAGGCACGAAAGAAGCGCCGCAGGTTGGATTTACGAAGGACGAGAGCTATAAAGTAGATAGCGCCATAAGAAGCTTCTTTGCGCCGGAATTTCGCAATCGTATCGATAAAATCATAAATTTTAACCGCTTAAGCGGCGAAATTTTAGAAAAGATCGTGGATAAAACTATCGGCGAGCTGGAGTCGCAGCTAAAAAACGTAAAGATTAGTCTAAACAAGGAAGCAAAAGATTTGATTATATCGCGTGGCTATTCGGATGAGTTTGGAGCGCGAAATTTAAAGCGCGAGATCAGCTCGCAGATAAGCGATCATATAAGCGGTGAGCTGCTTTTTGGCGCGCTGCAAGAGGGCGGCTTAGTTAGCGTGAGCGTAAAAGATGGCGAGCTAAGCTTTAGCTTTACTTCTACGCCTTTGCCGCAGATAGAAAAAAAGCAACCTGCACTAGCTCAAAGCAGTGTCGTTAAATAATGGCTCGGTTTTACGATTTTCCAGATCCTATGGATGCGCCCGATTTTGCGCCGCTTGCGAGTGGCGGCGATCTGAGCGAGGATTGCTTGCTTAGCGCTTATAGCGCAGGGATATTTCCGTGGTTTAACGAGGATGAGCCGATTTTATGGTGGTCGCCCGATCCGCGCGCAGTGCTTGATCCACGCGAAGTGCGCGTGCAAAAGTCCATTAAGCCCTATCTTAAGCGATATGAAGTGAAATTTGACGCAAATTTTAAGGGCTTCATCGAGCGCTGTAAAAACGTGCGAAAAAAAGAGAGCGACGGCACGTGGATCAGCGAGCAGATCGTGCAGGCTTACTCGCGTTTGGCAGCAGACGGCTACGCTCACAGCGTCGAGACATACGAAGATGGCAAGCTTGTGGGTGGGCTATACGGGCTAATTTTTGGGCGTGTGTTTTGCGGCGAGAGCATGCTGAGCCTAAAGAGCAACGCTTCGAAAGTCGCGCTGATTAGGCTTTGTGAGGTGCTTGCAAATTTCGGCTTTCTAATCGATTGTCAGATTATGAACGAGCATCTGAAATTTATGGGCGCTAAAGAGATGCCGCGAGCAGAATTCCTCGCTCTATTTGCTGAGCTTAGTGCGCAAGATAGCGGCTTTGAGCGCTTTGCGGATCTTAAAGTTCCGCGCGGAGCGCAGCATTGAGTCAAAGCTTGAGATGCAGCAGCGTAAAAAATACGCGGAATTTAGAATTTTAAAGAAATAAGATGTGGCAAAGAGATAAAAGCTCCTCGGTCGGTATGATTATCGTGATGTTTATATTCGTGCCGGCGGCGCTTTTCGTATTTTTGGCGATTTTATATTTTTGGGGCAGCACTGAGCGCAAGCTACCGCGCCTGGATGTCAATGAAACCAACAGCGCGATCCGCGGCGCGATAATCGCAAAAGATAACTACGTCGCGGCAAATTCCGTCAAACTCTACAAAGTTAGCGTCGATGCGCGCAGCATCGATAAAAACAAGCTTGATCTTTTCGTGCGGCTATATTGCATCTACACGGGCGATAGTGAAAAGCGCGTCAAAAGCGCGATCGAGGGCTCTGGTGGCACGACCGTGCTGTCGTATAAAATCGACGCCAAAACCGCCGTGCATCTAAAAGAGCTTGCATATAAACTAAATTTAAAAAAGGTATTCGTTAGCTTTATGGGCTCAAACGGCAGGCTAAATCCGCCTATCCGCATGAGCGTGACCGAAAGCGGCGAGAAGCGCAGTTACAATGTCGGCGATTCGCTAACTCCGTTAATCGGCTATATCAATAAAAAAGAGGTTGATGGTATCACCAAGGTTAGCGGAATTAAGGGGATCGAGAAGTACTATGAGTATTATCTAGCGCCGGTTAGAGATGAGTTTATCGTGGGCCCGCGCGATATCGGCGGCAACATTATCCTAGAGCGTAGCAGCAAAAAAACGGGCAGGATCGACGGCTACAACGTCCGTCTAAGCGTGCCACTAACGCTGCAAAGAAAGATAGAGCGCCTAAGCGATGAGGGCGCTGATAATTACGATGCGCGAGAAATCGTGGTGGGCATTATGAACTCCAAAACGGGCAAAATTTTATCCCTTGCGACCAATGCCCGCTATGACCCCTCAAACATCACGAAAAACGATCTTAAGAATTTAAATTTTACCGCGAGCGAATACGCCTACGAAGTGGGCTCGATTATGAAGCCGATAATTTTCGCAATCGCCTATGATGCCAAAGCCGTCAAACCGGGAGAGATCATCAACACCTATAACGGCAGCTATAAGCTTGGTACTCGCACGATCCGCGACACGCATCCTGCAAAGCAGATGAGCGGCGAGGAGATCATCATCCACAGCTCAAATATTGGAATGATTAAAATTTCAGAGCGGCTGGAGGGGCAGGCTATTTATGACGGGCTGATGAACTTCGGTATGTCGCAAAAAACGGGTATCGATCTGCCGTATGAGCAAAGCGGAAATATCCCAAGCATCAAAAGCCTGAATAATAAAATTTACAAAGCCACGATCAGCTACGGCTACGGCGCGCAGATGACCTTCCTTCAGATGCTCAATGCCTATACCGTCTTTAACAACGGCGGCGTCATGATTAGCCCGCGCCTAGTCGAAAATCTCGAAAATAATGGCAAAACTTACATCGTCAACGAAAGCGAAACCCGCCAGGTAATCTCTAAACCTACCGCTGACGTAATAAAAGGAATTTTAATCAAAACGGTCGAGAGCGGCACGGGACGCAAGGGTCGAGTAGCGGGGCTGCAAATCGGCGGCAAGACGGGCACTGCGCGCATCGCCAAGGGAGGCGGCTATTCGAGCGCCTATAACAGCTCGTTTTTCGGCTTTGCCAACGACGCGGACACCAGCTACACGATCGGCGTTTTGGTGCGCGAGCCTAAAAGGGGCAGCTACTACGCCGCTCAAAATGCGCTGCCGATCTTTAAGCGGGCGGTAGGAATTTTGATAGAGGAGGGCTATCTAAAGCCCGCAGCCGACGCAAACGCCACGCAAAAGGTCGAGATCAAGGATGAGGCGGTTGAAATTAAAGATTAAATTTGCTAAATTTCGCGAGGTTTTTTAAAATTTTGCGGCGATGAAAATTCGCGGAATTTGACAGCGTGAAATTTTACTGCGTCGCTTCAGTTGAAATTTCACGGCGCGGAATTTTGGTGGCATAGAATTTCGTGGCGCAAATTTTAACGGCACGAAGATTAAATTCTATCGCGACGCGGGATTTTGGCGCGGCGTAAAATTCCGTATCAAGGCGAAATTTTAAATTTCACCGTGTAAATAAGCGTAAGTAAAACGGCGAGCGAGCTTGCAATGTTTAAATTTTAAGACGCGCATGTATCTGCGCAGCCCTGAAATTTAGCGAGTTTGAGAGCGAAATTTAACGCAAAGAAAAGAGGAAAATATGAAAGCAAATGAGGGAAAAATGAAAATAGCGATAATCGGACTTGGCTACGTGGGGCTTCCTTTGGCGGCGGCGTTTGCGGCAAAACACGAGGTCGTGGGCTTTGACGTCTGCCTGGAGCGCATAGAGGAGCTGCGCGGCGGGCACGACCGCACGCTGGAGCTTAGCGACGAGGAGCTTGCCGCAGCGATTCAAAACGGGCTTAAATTTAGCGCGAAGCTAGATGATATGAGGCAGAGCAATTTTTACATCGTGTGCGTGCCGACGCCCGTAGATAGGCTAAATCGCCCAGATCTTACGCCGCTACTCAAGGCCAGCGAAAGCGTCGGCGCCGTGCTTAAAAAGGGCGACATCGTCGTGTATGAAAGCACTGTCTATCCGGGCGCTACGGAGGAGGACTGCGTGCCAGTGTTGCAGCGCGTAAGCGGGCTTAAATTTAACCGCGATTTTTTCTGCGGGTATTCGCCCGAGCGTATCAATCCGGGCGATAAAATTCACACCGTCACGAAGATCAAAAAGATCGTCTCGGCAAGCACCGCGGAGGCTTTGGACATCGTAGATAGCGTCTATCTTAGCATACTGCAAAACGGCACCTTTCGCGCTAGCAGCATCAAGGTCGCCGAGGCTGCGAAGGTGATCGAAAACACCCAGCGCGACATCAATATCGGCTTTATCAACGAGCTTGCGATCTTGTTCGGCAAGCTCGGTATCAACACCAACGACGTCATCGATGCGGCGGCTACGAAGTGGAATTTCTTAAGCTTCCGTCCGGGTCTCGTGGGCGGACACTGCATCGGCATCGATCCGTATTATCTGGCGCAGAAGGCGACCGAGGTGGGCTATCACCCCGAAATCATCCTCTCAAGCCGCCGCATCAACGATAATATGGGAAGCTACGTCGCTACGGAGGTCGTTAAGATGATGATAAAATACGACGAAAAGGTAAAGGGCGCGAAGGTCTTGATCTTGGGGCTGACGTTTAAAGAAAACTGCCCCGACACCCGCAATACGCGCGTTGTGGATATGATAGGCGAGCTTAAAAATTTCGGCTGCGAGGTAAGCGTCTATGATCCTTGGGCGAGCGCCGCCGACGCCAAGAGATATTACGACATTGATCTGCTGCAAAAGCCCGACTTGCGCAAATTTGACTGCGTCGTAATCGCCGTGGCGCATAAGCAATTTTTCGAGCTTGATTACGCAGGCTCGCTGGTTTACGACGTAAAAAACGTCTATAAAGGCGCGCAAGGAAAGCTCTGAAATTTAGCTTGGGGGTTAAATTTAGACTTTATTAATGTAGTTTGCTTTCTAAGTTTGAAGCTCAAACACGATACTAAGCTACAAAAATAGATAAAATTTTTTGGTATAAGTGAAAGTTAATCCTCATCGTTATATAATCGCGGCACTTTCGGGGAATAAACGAGTTGTCGCTTTAGGTTTTGCTTAAAAGCTAAAGCTCTTTACAGGCTAGTGTTTTAAGGCTAAAGGATCAAATTTGAAGACCTTTTTGAAGACCTTGCTTAAAATCATAAAAAACATCTTTAAAGGTATATTTTATATAGTTGTTTTTATAGGTCTTTTTGCCTTGGCGCTCAAAGTTCAGACCGGCAGATTTAAATCAACCTCCCATCACTATACCGTCACTGCAAATACCAAAGTAGATCCTAACTCCGAGCTAGCTAAATACGTAACACAAAAGGAGATAAACGCAGTTGGCTATAGATATTGGGATATAGACGAAGAGGAGGTTAGAGATAACCCCACGATGGAACTTTTACGCAGGAGTTTAAAATCAAAAGATACGGATAAAATTTTAAAATTTATGCAGGATAATAATATAAGCGTAGATACCCCTCTTCATTTCGGCGTTACCCCTTTGATGTACGCTAGCTTTTACGATGACGAAAAGACAGCAAAAAAGCTGATAGAGATGGGTGCCGATCCTCATAAGAAAGATAATTATGAGCTATCCCCTATGGCATACGCTATGGAAAATAACGCCACTAAGTCGGTTGGGCTTTTACTAGATAGCGGAGTTAAGTTTGACGAAGTAGAGATCGTGCAGGAAACCTACGGCATTATGGACGTCGAAAACTGGATAGATTCTATAAGCTTTGACGAAAACGCTACGCCAATCATACATTACCGCACGAAAGAGGTTCTTTTTAGCGGCGGAGGCGAGCCATATTATTTTATCAGCCACCTAGTTAGAAACAATATGTACGATATAATGAAAATGGTGCTAGAGAGCGGTTATAGACCGTATACCTACTCCACTTTCAATATGGGAGAGGTCTATGTTTCAAATAAACTAGAGGAGATACCGAGCTATAGAAACATAAAGAATACTCATAAAGAGTATGGGGTAGAGGAGTTTAGACTTTATAAATCGGTATATGGCGATCTGTTAGACGTGCCCGAGCCCGGAGCTATGATAGATCTACTTTTGCAATATGATATAGGCGGAATCCCAAACGATGAATTTTTAAAAAGAATGTATGATGATAAATGCTATAAAGAATATAGGTATGATATAGAAAGCGAATATTATAAGAAAGCAACTAAAGCTAGGTTCGAACTTGCTTTTTTACAAAAACATTGTTCCGACAAGAACGCTACCTTTAAAAATATCAAAGAGTATATACTATTTGCGGTAGAGCGGAAAAAAGTTCGCGTGATAGAATTTACGGCAGATGAAAGAAATATAAAAAATCCCAACTTCCATATATCTAAAGAGGAAGTCGAGAGGCTAACTAACGACTATAAAGAATATAAAAGAAACTTATTTAGTAAGGAAGCGGAAGATCAAAAGCAGTAAGCGGCTACGCAACCCGCTGCGAAATAATTAAATTTAAAGCTCTTTCTAATTGCTTAAAAATGAAATTTCGCCGATTTTATCGGCATTGCATTAGGCTTGTAAATTCTGCAAAAAAACATAAAAGGCTCGAATAGAAAAGTTAAATTTAATTCGTAAATTTACAGCGCCTGCGCGAGTATAAATTTTGCAAAATTCTCGCAGGAGTTCGGGCATTTGCACACTTCGTAGTATTCATAACCCAGCTCGCGCGCCCTGGCTCGATAAAAAATATCCAGCTCAAAATCGGTCTCGGAGTTATCCACGCAAAACGCGATCGGAAATATCAGCGCTTTTTTGCTCTGCAGATCTCGCAAAACGTCCGCGACATTGGGCTCTAGCCACTTCACGGGGCCAAGGCGCGATTGATACGCCAAAATGATCTCTTTAAATTTAATCCCGCGCGCAGCCAGCAGATCTTTTAAAATTTCCACGTGTGCTTCTACCTGCGCCTCGTAAGGATCGCCCGCGGCGATCATTTTTACCGGCAGCGAATGGGCAGAAAATATGAGTGAAATTTGCGAAATTTCATCCGCGCTAAATTTTGCGACGCAGCTTGCGATTAAATTTAGCAAAATTTCGTTGTAAGCGGCGTTGTCGTAGAAAATATCAACTATCTTATAATTTTTTATACCGAGCTGTTTAAGTGCCGCCTCGGCAGAGCACAGGCTCGATTGCACCGTAGTTTTTGAGAAGTGCGGATACAAAGGCATCAAAATTATCTCATCAAAATCCGCATATTTTTTAAGCACGTCCTCCGCAAATGGCGGCGTGTAATTCATCGCATAATCGCAAATTAACTCGTCTATCGGTTTTTTATCCCGCGGCGCCTCGTTTTGCAGCGCCTTGCCCTGCGTCGGGGCGTCTTGCGGCGGCTTGCTCTGCAATGAAATGTCTTGCGGCGGCTCATTCGCGGCGCCCGCATCCGCTGCATTTTCAAATTTTAATCCCGCGCCTAATTTTGCTCGCGCGAGTAAATTTACCCGCTCGCAAAGCGCTTCGGTGATGGAGCATATCGGCGAGCGCCCGCCCAATTTTTCGTAGTTGCTGCGCGCCGATGCGGTTCTGCTTTTTACGATGAGCGCGGCTAAAACGCTGCGCCAAAAATCGCTCTTAACGCCCAAAATAAAGGGGTCGTTAAACATATTTTTTAAAAAAACTTCAACCTCGCTCAGATTGTTCGGACCGCCCATGTTGAGCAAAATTAGGGCTTTTTTCATGAGATGATTTCTCTGATTTTTATCGCATCCTCGACGCTTGCAAGACCTGCGTTAGTACTGCTGTCGCACATCGCGCAAAATGCTTCGTGTTCGCGGCGCAGCGAAAAGTCATCGCGATCGACGCGCAGATTTACGCGCCCGTCAGGCGTAATTTTAAAAAGAGTTATTGAGATTAGATCGCCGAAATACACACCGCTGTCGGTGCAAATCTCGATACCGTGGCGTCTGATCGGATAGAGATTGGACTGCATTAGCGTGCAATAGCAGCCGCTTTTTGTGTGAAGCGTCGCGCATGCGGCTAGAGTGCGCTCTTTAGAGATATTTTTGCTAAGTTCTATGCAGGCGATCTCGCTGTGAGAAAGCAGCCGCACAAGATCGATATCTCTAAAAAGGGCATTGGCGACAATATCTGCTCTATCATCGTTTGCAAAACCGCTTACAAAGCTCATCGAAAAAATTTTATCCCCCTTGGCAAGCTCGCGTAGCAAGGATACGATGACGGGATTGTAGCGGTCGGAGTAGCCTACGGCTAGGCGCGTACCGTTAGTAGTGACTGCGTAGTTTATCTCTCTGGCTTCGGCTAGGCTTTGTGCGAGCGGAGATTCTACAAAGATATTTTTGGTAAACGGCAGGCATTTTAAAATCAGCTCTTTATGCGATGGCGGGGGAGCCGTTATGACTACGGCATCGGGCTTGGCGACGTTAAAAAGATCGGTTAGATTATCAAAGATCGGATAGCGCGGGCCGAAATTTTCACTGCTGCCCTTATGATAAAGCGCTACAAGCTCGAAATAATCGCTCCTTCTTAGCTCGCTGAAGTGCTTTTGACCAAGCTCGCCCATGCCTATGATCGCTATCTTTTTTTTCATCGCCATGCCCTAAATTTAATCTTTCGCGCCATTATAACTAAGAATGGTTAAAATTTTATAGTTTTTAAAATCTAATTTAGCTAAAATGCGCCTTTAAAATTTAACTTGAAATAGGACAAATCATGGATATTAGAAGCGAATATTTAAATTTCTTTGCAAGCAAGGGCCATCAGATCATCCCCAGCGCGCCGTTGGTGCCCGATGATGATAGCTTGCTTTTTACGAATGCGGGCATGGTGCCCTTTAAAAGCATATTTACAGGAGCTGTTCCGCGTCCGACGCCGCCTATCCGCACGAGCTGTCAGACCTGCATCCGCGCCGGCGGCAAGCACAACGACCTAGACAACGTCGGCTACACCGCGCGCCACCATACGTTTTTTGAGATGCTTGGAAATTTCAGCTTCGGCGAGTATTTTAAAGAGCAAGCGATTGCCTATGCGTGGGAGTTTATCACTGAAATTTTAAAGCTTCCTAAAGACAAACTCTACGTCACCGTGCACGAAAAGGACGACGAAGCGTTCGGGTTCTGGGCGCGCCACATAGCGCAGGAGCGCATATACCGCTTCGGCGATCACGATAACTTTTGGGCGATGGGCGATACCGGACCTTGCGGGCCGTGCAGCGAAATTTTTTATGATCAGGGTGAGGAGCATTTTCACTCGCCCGAGGATTATATGGGCGGCGACGGCGACCGCTTTTTGGAGATCTGGAATTTGGTTTTCATGCAGTATGAGCGCAGCAAAGACGGCAAGCTTAGCCCGCTTCCAAAGCCTAGTATCGACACCGGCATGGGGCTTGAGCGCGTCACGGCGATTAAAGAAGGCAAGTTTAGCAACTATGACAGCTCGCTTTTTATGCCGCTAATTGATGAGGTTGCAAAGCTTTGCGGCAAACCTTACGTTTATGAAAGCGGCGCGAGCTATCGCGTCATCGCCGATCATATCCGCTCGGTTACGTTTTTGCTAGCGCAGGGAACAAATTTTAATCGCGAGGGTAGGGGATATGTTTTGCGTAGAATTCTGCGCCGTGCCGTTCGCCACGGCTATTTGCTAGGTATAAAAGAGCCCTTTATGTATCGCCTCGTGGATAAAGTATGCGAGCTGATGGGCGGGCACTATGCCTATCTGAACGAGAAAAAGCAAGCCGTAAAGGAGCAGATTAAACTCGAAGAGGAGCGGTTTTTCGCCACTTTGGCAAACGGCATCGAGCTTTTTAACGAGGAGCTTGCGCGCACTAAAGAAATTTTTAGCGGCGAGGTCGCGTTTAAACTATACGATACCTACGGCTTTCCACTCGATCTGACCGCTGATATGCTGCGCGAGAAAAATTTGCGCGTGGATGAGGCTAAATTTGACGCGCTTATGAGCGAGCAAAGGCAGATAGCTAAAGCCGCATGGAAGGGTAGCGGCGATAAAAACGTCCGTGGCGATTTCAAGGCGCTGCTAGAGAAATTCGGCGAGAATAAATTTAGCGGTTACGAAGAGCTTAGCCGCACGAGCAAGGTTTTAGCACTACTTAACGAGGATTTTGCGGAAGTGGATGAGCTCAAAGCCGGCGATATCGGCTGGGCGATGTTTGATGTCACTCCGTTTTATGCACAAAGCGGCGGTCAAACGGGCGATAGCGGCGAAGTGGAGTCCATAGCCGATGTGTTTGATACGCAGAAATTTTATGGGCTAAATTTATCCCACTTGCGCCTTAATCGTAACCTAAAAATCGGCGATATAGTCGGGCTTAAGGTTTCTGAGGAGCGTGAACAGATTGCACGTCATCACAGCGCGACGCACCTTTTGCACGCGGCGCTTCGTGCGGTGCTAGGGGCTCATATCGCTCAAGCAGGAAGCTTGGTTGAAGCGGACCGCTTAAGATTTGACTTCTCGCATCCTAAGGCACTTAGCGACGAGGAGCTAGCTAAAATCGAGGAATTTGTAAATAACGCCGTTTGCAAGGGCTGTGCGGCAAAAACTGAGATTATGGATATAGATGACGCTAAAAACAGCGGTGCAATCGCGCTTTTTGGCGAAAAATACGGCTCAAAAGTGCGCGTTGTGAGCTTTGGAGAGATTAGTAAGGAGCTTTGCGGTGGAATTCACGTGAGTAATTTAAGCGAGATAGGACCGTTTTTTATAGTTAAAGAAAGCGGCGTAAGTGCGGGTGTTAGGCGTATCGAGGCAGTTTGTTCGCGCGCCGCTTTAAATTTGGCGCTTCAAAATCGCGCTAAGCTTGCTGAAATTTCTGCGGAGCTAAAAGGGATTGAGCCTCTCCGCGCGATTGAGAAATTAAAAGATGAGATCAGATCGCTAAAAGATCAGATTAAGCATGCAAGCAGTTCTCATGCACTGGCTTTTCTAAATGTCGGTGATACTAAACTTTGCGTATCCTCGGTCGAAAGCGGTGATATAAAAACTATGATAGATGAGTTTAAAAATAGCCACGAAAAGGCGGCGATAATGCTGATGCAAGTGGGCACCGACGGCAAAATTTCAATCGCAGCAGGCGTTAAAAACGCGCCTATTAAAGCGGGCGAGTGGGTTAAGCTCGCGGCGCAAATTTTAGGTGGCGGCGGCGGCGGACGCGATGATTTTGCTACCGCAGGCGGCAAGGACGTGCTAAAAATCGAAGAAGCGATCAAAGAGGCGATCTCTTACGCAAAAGGTAAAATTTGAACGAAATAGATACCGGCTTCATCAAAGCCTCGCAAATTTTGCCGCTGATTCACATTTTAAGCGTGATTTTTTTGATCTGCGCGCAGATCTGCGTATTTTTGATCGCGCGGATTTTTATGAATTTAAGCAGTAAAAGCCAAGCAGATGCGAAGGATGTAAAATTTACAGAAATTTTGCGATATATGAAACGCTATGAGCAGTTCTTTGCGCTATTTTTGATGATCGTTTGCGTAAGTGGATTTTTTCTTGCGGACGGCGGAAGTTTTAAATTTTCAGATCCTATGGTAAAAGGTGCGATTGCCACGTTGTGGGCTGGCGCCAGCTTTATACTACTAAATTTTATCTACATGCATTATAAAATTTCATCTTTGAAGCGAGCTTTGGATGAGGGCGATGAGCTTGAGGCGAATGAGCATTTAATCATCGTCGTTAAATATTTCATCCCGTTAAATATCGTAGTTACGCTGATTTGCGTTTATCTAGGCGTGACGGTGGGCGAGTTTTGATGATTTATTTAGCTTCCAGTTCGCCTACTAGAGCGCAAATTCTAAAGGATAACGGCGTAGAATTTACGCAAATTCCTTTTAATTTCGACGAAAGCGGCATTAGTAAGGACGATGCACACACCTATGCTTACCGCGTTGCTGTAGCCAAGAAAACGCAGTTTTTTAAAATTTATAAAAATTATGATAGAGTGCTGTTTGCCGATAGCTCCGTGCTTGTTGGCGGTAAAATTTTAGGCAAGGCGCGGGATGAAGCGGACGCATTAAGAATGCTGCGAGCTCAAAGCGGTGCCAGCTGCGCCGTTTATACTGCGATGATTTTTTGCAGTAAGGCGCTAGAGTTTTCGGCACTTAGCGTCGCAAGCTTTGAATTTGCGGAATTTAATGAAGCGGATTTGAAAGACTATATCGCTAGCGGCGATTGGCGCGGCAAGGCGGGTGCGATGAGTATCGAAGGCTTTAACGAAAAATATATTAAAAGCTCGCGTGGGTCAAAATTCACGGCGATGGGGCTTGATCTGGAAATTTTAAAGAGGTTTGTATGGTAAGAGTTTTATTTAGTTTTATTACGGTTTGTGCGTTTGCCGCAGGCGGAATTTTTTTGTATTTTTACTCGCAAATCCGCTTGGAATCGGACTCGATCATCGATTATCATCCTGAGCTTACGACTAAAATTTATGATCGCAACGGTAATTTGATAGCCAACGTTTTCAATGAACAAAATAGAATTTACGTAAAATTCGACGAGATTCCAGGCCGCGTGATCGAGGCGCTCGTAGCTATCGAGGATACGGCGTTTTTCGAACACGGCGGTGTGAATGTCGAGGCGATTTTTAGGGCGATTATTAAAGACGTCAAAGCGATGAAATTCGTCGAAGGGGCTTCCACGATTACGCAGCAGATCACGCGAAATTTAGTTCTTTCGAGCGAAAAGAAGCTTGATCGCAAGATCAAAGAAGCGATCCTATCGCTTAAAATAGAAAACGCCCTAAGCAAGGAACAAATTCTAGAGCGTTACTTTAACGAAGTGTATTTCGGGCACGGATATTACGGCATTCGCACGGCGGCTTTGGGATATTTCAAAAAAGATTTGCAAGATTTAAGCCTTAAAGAGATCGCGATTTTAGTGGGCTTGCCGAAAGCTCCTAGCAGCTTTGATCCTACTAAGCACCTTGATTTGTCGCTTTCGCGCGCCAATAATGTGATTTATAGGATGCATGAGCTCGGCTGGATAAATAAGACCGAATATGAGCTTGCGATGAACGAACAGCCTACGATCTACAACGAAACGCTCACGCAAAACGTAGCACCGTATGCCGTAGATGAGATCATAAAAGAAGCGGAAAAAATTCTACCGGACGTCCGCACGGGCGGATACCGCATAGATACGAGCCTTGATCTAAAGGCGCAAGCGATGGCGCAAGAGGCATTAGTTTTCGGCTACAATGAAATTTTAAAGCGAAACAAAGACGCCAATGCAAGCAACGTAAACGGCGCTATGGTCGTCACGCATCCGCAAAACGGCGAAATTTTAGCCTTAGTAGGCGGCGTGGATTACGCGAAATCAAATTTCAATCGCGCTAGCCAATCCCAGCGCCAAACCGGCTCCAGCTTCAAGCCTTTCGTCTATCAAATCGCCCTTGATATGGGCTACTCGACGATGACCGAAGTTCCCGATATAGCTAGAGAATTCGACGATGGCAGCGATAAAACGTGGAAGCCGAAAAATTACGACAAGACTTACAGCGGCTACATCACGATCAAAGAAGCTTTAACTCGCTCGCGCAACCTTGCCTCGATCAATCTGATGCAATCTATCGGCGTTGATCGCGCGGTAAAAAAGCTTGGCGAGTTCGGCTTTAAAAACGTCCCGCCCGCTCTATCGGTGGCTATCGGCAGCTACGGAATTTCGCCGCTTGAATACTCTACGATGTATTCGATGTTCCCGGGGCTTGGGATTACTGCAAAATCAAAATTTATCGTTTCGATTACCGATAAGGACGGCAAAACTCGCTTTATAGAGCCTGAGCGCCGCCGCGTGCTGCGCCCTGAACAGGCATATCTGATGACTACGCTATTAAAAAATATCGTGCAGCGTGGCACCGGTACTCGCGCGCGCGTGCAGGGCATCGACATAGCGGGCAAAACAGGCACCTCAAATGATAGCATAGATGCATGGTTTTGCGGCTTTACGCCGGATTTGCAGATCATCATCTGGTATGGCAACGACGATTATAAACCTATGCGAAAGGTCGAGGGCGGCGGACGTACCGCAGCACCGGTGTTTGCAAAATTTTTAGATGCCTATTTAAAAGAATATCCGCAAACCAGGCGCAACTTCACCGTCCCGGACGGCGTTTTTAGCCGCCAGTATAACGGCAAAGACGAGTATTACACTAAAATTTCGCCGCTTCCTAAACCTCGCGAAAGTAGCAGCGACGGATCATTTTAAATTTGAATTAATTTTTTATAGTGTTTTGGAGTATAGAATATAAATTAGCGGAAGTTGAATTAAATGGCTTAAATAAAATTTATTTTTGTATGCTTTTTAAGTCATATAGCGGTAAAATAAAAAATATTTAAACAAAGAGACTAATGTGAGGACAATTAAAAATTTTTACGAATGGCTAAGCATTTGGAATAAGATAAAAATTTACTTTTGCCTAATGTTTGTCGCTTACGCATGGTATTATATAGTCGCTTTGTCTAATCCAAAAAATTTAAGTGATCTCAAAATCACAGATGGCATAGTAACAGGTTTTACTAGCGATTCCGCGTTAAGGGGAGGAAGCTGGTGGTTATTGCAATTTTATGATAGCGAAAGAAAAGCCGTAGAGAAGGTTTCCTTGGGACTAAATTATAAAGGGATAGATGAATTTTATATATATGACAAACAAAGAAATATACTACGTTTTGATCTTTTGCAAGATCGCAAAGTTAGGATTTGGTATTCTGAATTCCCCTTTCCGTTTAAAACGAAAACGGCTTATCAAATTCTTATTTTAGACGATAATTTAGGCGAACGAGAAAGCATAAAAGGGAATAGATATTTTATGAGATTTGCGGATAGAGGATATTATATTACACCGAAGAAATGGTTTATGCTAGCAATGTCTCATATGGTTTTAATTTTTATAATTCTAGATACCATATCAAAATTTAAAGGAGAAAATTATGGCAAGCATTAATCCATCAGTGGGATTAGATATAATAAAGGATATTTTGAATACTCCCGCTGTAGGTTCATATGTTGGTGGTGGAAGCACTCTTTATGACGCAGTAAAAAATGCTGAAAAATATTTTGATGAAAATAATGGAAGCAAATCAAATGCAGAGAAGGCCGTTATTGATATTACTTCGTTTTTTACTGGATTAAAGGTAAAGGGAGCCGGTTTAGCTACGCTCCCAGCTAGTTTTGATCTGGATGTCAAAACAATGCAGGATGATATAAAAAAGTATGGTTCAGTTCGCCCCTCATCTATGGCAGCTACTGCCGCAGATGCATTACTGGCAATAGGGGTGCTTCCAACTCCTTTGGGAGTAGGTTGCGCGATAGGAGGGATGATCTTAACGCTTATAGCTTGGAAATTGGACAGAATGGAAACATATGAAGACTATAAACAGAAAGTAAGAGAAGCTCAATTTCTTGAATACGCTAAATATTTGCATTCCGATGAAGTCCAAACTTATTTACAAGATCCTAACAAGGTAAATCTTACCGTTTCAAATTTGCGTATTATAGAAAATGATGGAGAAGCTATATTTACTGTAAGTATAGACAAGGCATTGGAAAAGGATTTGAATTTAAGATTATTTACTGTAGAGGGAAGCGCATTAGAAGAGAAAGACTATGGCAGAATAGGCGAAGAAAAGAAAAATTATATTTTTGCGAAAATATCCGCAGGGGTTACCTCCATCACTCAAAAGGTAAAAATTGTAAGGGACGGTAAAACAGAAGGCAAGGAAGTATTTTTGTTAGTTGCAGAAAGTTTATATTATAGTGGATATGATGTAGAAAACGTGACTAAATTCGCTGCTGGTTTAGGTACCATCATTGACTTTCCAGAAGATAAATGCCCTCAACCAACTCACAAGAATTTCGATCTAAGCTTTAATCTACCTAGCTCTACCTCATACGGCGAAGGTGGAGGATTTGGTGGAGGCGGCGGAGGTGGAGCCGGCGGAGGTGCGTCTTGGAGCATAGGCTCGGTTCCTAGCATCTCGATTCCTTCCAAACAGCCGAGCCCGGACATCCCTTATGTAGAGTGCCCTGACGAGCCGGAGTTTAACTCTATGCTGATAGCAAAAATACCGCAGGCGGCAAACAATACCGCCCCCGCAAATTCTAACCCATTAAATTCCCAAGCCGCGAACGAAAATGATAATTCAGGCTCTTGCTCCGACGGTATGTGTGTACCTAACCGCTCCGAGCAGAATTCAGGCTCCGGTGATAAAGACAAAAACAAGGCGGGCTTTGCTTCAAATGCGAATAATGCAAATTCCAAGCAGAGCGGAGCTGCGTTAAATTTATCGGGTACTACCGATACTGATAAATCCGGCAATAAACTCTATTTCGATATGAATTCCGACGGATTTAAAGAGAGGATGCTTGATTGGTTCGGACAAGACGAGGGGGTGCTGGTAAACGATACAAATCGTAACGGCATAGTTGATAACGGCAGTGAGATCATAGGCAACAGATATTTAAACTCCAAAGGGGAAACCACCCTGGATACTTTATCTCTGCTTAGAGATTTTGATACTAATAAAGATGGAGTGATAGATAGCAAGGACAACTCCAGCCTAAGCATCTGGATAGATAAAAATCGTAATGCTAAAACAGATGAGGGCGAGCTGATCTCTATAAACGACGCCAACTCCCCGATCAAATCCATATCTCTTAATTATCTCGACACCCTTCTTAGCGGATATGATAGAAATCATGATATGAAGATCGATAAAAGCGACAAAATTTATGATTACATCTACGTTAAAAATAATGACGATAACTCTATAAATTTATACATCTATGGAGACGACAGGGCAAGAGCATTCTTGGGAGATAAAACAAAAGACCTTACTCTGCAAACAGACCAAGGGCTAAAAAGAGTAAAAGAGGTTATCTTTTATAAGGATATAAAGGAGCTAAATTTAGATAAGCAAAAGCCCGAATATAGCGATCCTAGGTCGATTAATTTGGTTTCCGATGCTGCGCCTTGGGATTTGAATGGAATAAGATATTCGAGCGAGGTGAATCTAAAAGAGAGTGAATACGATACCCTAGGCAACACTCTTTATACCTATGAAAGAGGAAGCGGTAAGGTCAACATATATGATTGGAATGGCATAGATACCTTAAAATTTGGCGAGGGAATCAGTAGAGAGAATTTAATCATCGAAAAGACGAATGAATCTATTAAAATTTACGTCAAAAACGGTATCGCTACCAAGGATGAGGATTTAAGTAAAATAACGGACGTAATTACTATAAACTTTGGAGTCGATTATGCCGTTGCTGGCGATGCACCGGTAGCGACATCAGAGGCAATTGCTTCCGAAAACAATAATATCGCTAATAATGCGGCTTATCTATCCGCGGGTACCAATTCTAGACGTAAGCGAGCTATTTCTGAGCCAGCTCAAACTACGGGTATTGTAGAAAATATTGTTTTATCTGACGGCAATAGATTAAATCTCGATTTTTTATATAACGGTACCGATAAAAGTGATCTTATAGTTTGTGGAGACGATAGTCGCAAAATTAACGCCGGAGATGGTAATGATATTATAGTTTGTGGAGACGGCGATTATGAAATTGGTGCCGGAGATGGAGATGATATGATATCAGTAGGTAGCGGATATAATATTATAGACGCAGGCAAGGGAGACGATTATTTTAAAAGTGACTCTAGAAGTAGTAGCTTTAATGTCTTCAAATTTGGTAGAGGGGATGGAAAAGATATCATAATCGGTCATAAGGTATGGAGATCTTGGCGTGGTTATGCTTATACAAGTATAGAATTTAAAGAAGGCATTACTACTGATGACATTATTATTAGAAAGAATCATGATTTATTTGATTGGATATCGTATGAGATAGCGCTAAAAGAGGAAGGTAAGAGTTTTGATGAGCTAAGTGATAAGATATATATCAAGGGAGGTTCAAGATTACAACTTATATTCCAAGATGGTACCGATTGGGATGACAAAGAAATATATAATCGCGCCCAAGAAAATAAGGTAATTCATAACTCCTTAAATGCCTTTGTGCTTGATCTAAATAATAATGGTATCACTTCTATTTCGCCAAGCGACGATTCCTCGCCTAAATTTAATATAAATGGCGAGATTAAAAGGAGCGGTTGGATAGAGCGAGGTGACGGGCTACTTGCTATGGATCTAAATAGAGATGGATACATTGATCCTACCACTGAACTAATAGGCGAAAAATTTGAAGGATGGGGAAATAATGATTATATAAATAGAGGTCTTGCGGTGTTAAAGAAATTCGATAGTGATAATAACGGAATTTTGGATGAAAAGGACGATAAATTTAATGAAATTCTAGTTTGGCAGGATAACGGCGACGGAATAAGCCAAAGAAGTGAATTAAAAACATTAAAAGAATTAGGCATAGACAGCATATCTGTACAAGATCCTAAAGAGGATATATGGCATGAAAATGATAATATAATTATTGGCAATGCTATCCCCTTTTCTCAAGATGGAGAAACTAAAGGATTCAAAAGACTATGCTTTAGACAAATAGGAGAAAACGAAATTTTGCCGGATCATGGCAATGAAGATCACTCGGGTCCGGTCGTTCCTAATCCAACCCCTAAAAATGGCATAAAGTCACTATCTAATGCAGGCATCGAGCGCATTGATATACGCAGCGGCTATACAGGCTCGGGAGGAGCTAAAATAGGTGCTAACGATGGTGAGCTTAGCTTTGAAAACAGATGGTTTAAATCGGATACTTTGGATACGATCTACGAAAGAAAAGACGCAGAGCAAGGGGGAGATCTTTCAAGCCTCGCGGGAAGCGGTAAAGTCAGATCGCTAAACGACGCTATGGCGGGCGATGATGGTTTGAAACAAAGCGTGCAAGAGTACAGAGCGGGCGTGGTAGATAAAGCGTTTGATGAGCTAAGCTCGGATATGGATAAAATTTTAGACAAATGGGCTTTAAACGATAATTTCGGCTCGCAGGACTTATCGCTGCCGCCGGTTGCGCTTGATCTTAACGGCAATGGCATCACATCTACGCCGCTAGATAATTCGCAGGCATATTTTGATTATATAAATGACGGCAGGAGAAATAAAACCGCATGGATAGAAAAGGGTGATGGAATTTTAGCCGTAGATATCAACAAAGACGGGATTATCAATAACTCTTTCGAGCTTTTCGGATCAAATTCCAAGCTTGAAAACGGCACTTACGCAAAGGACGGCGTGCAGGCTCTAAAGGATTTCGATAGCGATAATAACGGCGTGATCGACGAAAGAGACGAGAGATTCGGCGAATTGCTTCTTTGGCAGGACAACGGAGACGGCAAATGCGAGAAAGATGAAGTAAAAGGTCTAAAAGAGCTTGGAATTTCATCGATATCTTTAAAATCTACGGAGGATACTCAAACCGAAAACGGCAATAAAATAACCGCAAGCGGGGAATTTAGAAGAACCGACGGCAGTAGCGGCATAGTACGCGACGTGTGGTTTGAGACGAGCAAAAAGCAAAGCATCGCCCTTAGCGATCTAGACGACGAAACCGAAAAGAAAATCTCCGTTGTGGAGGCTTTCCGCGGTGCAAGGCTTAGCGCAGAACAAAGGGCGAATCCGTATATAATTACCGCGGTGCTTAAAGAATACGAGAATATAAAATTTGATTCTATCAGTAAAATTTTAGCAAATAAACTTTTTGGCGAGGATGCGAAAAGCTGCGCACTTATGTTTAACGCTCTAAATTTAAAGTTAGCTCGCATAATTAGCGGTGAAGCGAATGCAAGTGAAACGGCTCTGTCGATCAATCTGCTAGCATCGGTGTTAAAAAGAGACTATAATTACGCGCTTTTTAAGCTCAATAAGAGTTATTTAAGCGATGATAAAATTTCGTCACTTCTGGCTAAAACCGGTATAAAATTTAGCCTTTCGGGTAACGAAATCACGGGCGTTATCGGCAAGCATGTATTTGGCGATAAAACTAGCGAGACCTTTGATTATAGCAAAGAGCGTTCGGGTGTTATCGTCTCGTCAAAAGAGGGCAACGACCTCGTAGCGGGTTCGGATTTTAACGACGAGATTTATGGCGGCGCAGGAAATGACATCTTGATGAGCGGCAACGGTATAGACATTCTTAACGGCGGAGCCGGCAATGATCTGCTAATTGGATCGAAGGATAGGAATATCTACGAATACTATTTAGGCGATGGTGAGGACATCATCTACGATGACGGCGGAGCGGATGCGTTAAGATTTGCCTTTTTAAGCCCTGAGGATCTAAAGTTTAGGCGCGAGGGCGACGATATGAAAATTTCGGTCTACAATCCATATAATAAAACCGAAATTATAGGCGGCATAACTATAAAAAAAGGTTACACCGAAGGCAAGATAGAAAAATTTTATTTTGACGGCAAGGTTTATGATTTTGATAAGTTTATTAAAGAGATATCCGAAGCGGAACCTCCGCAAAATAATCCTGTAAAATTTAAAGATAAGCTCGTAAATGCCGAGTTAAACGACGTTAGACAGTTTGTATCCGCTTTAGAAGCCATTGATCCTGACGGCGATAAGCTTAGCTATGAAATTTTAAAAGACGCAGAAAACGGAAAATTCCGCATAAATGCATACGGAAGCTACGAATACACCCCAAACGATAAATTTATCGGCGAGGATAGCGTCAAAATTAGAGTGAGCGACGGTCGGGGTAGCTTTGATGAAAGCGAGATTAAATTTAACGTGAAAGTTTCGGCTCCCGACATAAAAAGCGAAAAATTTATCTTTGATGAGGATACGAGCCTAGCTGAGGCGCTCGAAGTGGAAAACAAAATAGGCGGCGCGTTAAAATTTGAAATTTTAACTACAAATGAGAATTTAAGCACCGAGCTGGGCGATGATGGAATGTTGCATGTAAAACCTGCGCTAAATTTTAACGGCGAGCAAAGTCTTAAAATCAGAGTTACGAACGAATTTGGGCTAAGCTGCGAAAAAGAGATTGCTCTAAAAATTAACCCGGTAAATGATGCACCTATCGTAGAAGATCCTAATGAAATCGTCACTCTTAAAAATACTTTCAGCTACGCGGATAAGATCGTAGCCAGCGATGTAGACGGCGATGTGCTTCGATTTAAGCTTATTAGCGGCGGTAAAAATTTAAAGCTAAATTCCGACGGAAGTTATCTTTATAATTCAAAATCCGCAGGCGAAGAGGAATTTAAAATCGAAGTTAGCGACGGTAGCATCTCGGTTACCAAAACGCTTAAATTTAAAAACCTCGGCTATATAAATGACGGAAGCGAAAATATAGTAATCGACGGTAAGGCAAGTGATACGCTAAATTTGACTACAAGCAGGGCGGCGGATCTTAAATTTGCAAGATCGGGTAATGATCTGATCATTAATGGCGGTAGATCGAACACGACGCTTAAGGATTATTTCGTCTCAAAAGATATGAAACTTAGAAAAATTCTTCTTGACGGCGGCACTGAGATAAATATCTCAAATTCTAACCTGACGCTTCCAAGCAAGAAATGGTATCAGTTCAAAAAGACGGCTACTTTGAAAACGGCAGGCACCATCGTCTCATCCGGTGATAAAAACATCCTAAACGGCTCGAAGCAAAACGATACCATCATTAGCCTTGGTAAATTTAACCATATCAATGCAGGTAAGGGTGACGATGTAATCTTTGCGGCGGAGGGCGATATAGCAAACGGTGAGAGGGGAAACGATACGCTGATAGCCACTGCAAATCGCGCTACGCTTATCGGTTCGGACGGCGATGATACATACATCGTATCTGCGAGTTTAGACGGCGTCGTGATTAGAGATAAAGAGTATTTAAGCTTAAAAGACGGCGGCAGAGATGTACTAAAACTACAAGGTGCTCGCAAGGATGAAATTTCATTTAGCAGAAGCGGGGTTTTCGGCAAGGATTTAGTATTGCGTTACGCAGGCAAAAGCCTAACCATAGAAAACCAGTTCAGCTCTAAATCTGCGGTAGAGAGAATAGAGCTTGGCGATGGAGATTACATCACTAGCGATAAAATTTCAAAGATCATCGAGGATCTAAATTCTTATGCGAGCGATAAAGGATTTGTAAATTTCGGTGAGGATAAATTTCGCTCTAATGAGCAGATCGCACAGATTTACGCAAGCGGCTGGAGTAATTAAGTAAATTAGGCGAGGAAAATTCCTCGCCTCTCATTTATCTGCTACATATCTTTTTCTGCCTCTAAGTTGCACGCACATCGTGCTACCATGCTGCTTGATTATTTAAATTTAAAACCAACTAATTCGGCGCTATTTAATTACCGTATCTTTACGCCATTTATGCGTATATTTTCTCAATCGTTTCGTACTCCTTCCAAGTATATTTTAATAAATTCCAGCTTAAGCAGATAAATTTTATCTTTTTATTGACGAGCCTCAATGCTTATAGAAATTTAAATGGGTAGAATTCACTCCTAATTTCAGTTAAAGGAGTGAAAATGGCAGAATATAAAAAGCTCTGGATGACACTTGTAGCGGTACTCATCGTGGGCTTTAGTTTCTTGGGTTTTTACGGCGGCGAGGTGTATAGGCAGTCTCCGCCGGTGGTAAAATTTACCGATGCTAGCGGCAACGAGCTAATCAGCACCGAGCGCATTTACCGCGGGCAGGAGGCCTGGCAGAGCATCGGCGGTATGCAGGTAGGCTCAATCTGGGGTCACGGCGCGTATCAGGCGCCCGATTGGAGCGCAGATTGGCTACATAAGGAGCTGGTTGCGTTTATGGATATCAAGGCGCAGGAGCGCTTCGGAGCGAAATTTGACGCTTTGAGCGACGAGCAAAAGGCTCAGATCAAGGCTCTTACCAAGGCTGAGTATCGCACCAACACCGTAAAAGACGGCACTGTCAAGCTAAGCAATGATCGCTTGAAAGCTATGGCGGTCGTAAAAGACGAGTACATGGGCGTTTTCGGAAACGATCCGCGCTTTAAAAAGCTTCGCGAGGATTATGCGATGAAGGAAAACACGCTCGCAAATGAGCAGCATCGCGCCGAGCTTATGGATTTCATATTTTGGACTGCTTGGGCCGTTTCTACGGATCGTCCGAGCGGAGAGGCGACCTATACCAATAACTGGCCGCACGAGCCGCTGATAGACAATGTCCCTACCACGGAAAACGTCGTTTGGACGATCGCAAGCCTCGTTATTTTGCTTACCGGCATCGGTCTTTTAGTATGGTTTGGAAATTTCTACGGCAAAAAGGACGAGGATTTCGAGGCTCCTGCAAAGCTAAACGCCGATCCGATCGCCGCTTTAGCGCTTACGCCGTCGCAAAAGGCGCTCGGCAAGTATCTTTTTGTAGCGGTTGCATTGTTTGCATTTCAAGCCTTCATCGGCGGCTTTGTTGCGCACTATACGATCGAGGGTCAGTCCTTTTTCGGGCTTGATATTTCGCAATATATCCCTTACTCGCTAGCGCGCACCTGGCACGTGCAGGCGTCCATTTTCTGGATCGCTACCGGCTTTTTGGCGGCAGGATTGTTTCTAGCGCCGATCATCAACGGCGGCAAGGATCCTAAATTTCAAAAGCTCGGCGTGGACGTGCTTTTCTACGCGCTTCTTTTCTTGGTCGTCGGCAGCTTCGCGGGCGAATACATGGCGATTGCGGGCAAGATGGATCCAAGCAGCAGCTTCTGGATCGGACATCAAGGATACGAGTATTTAGACCTCGGTAGAATTTGGCAGCTGATACTGTTCGTGGGTCTTGTGATCTGGATGGTACTCGTGCTTCGCGGCTTTATCGCGGGCTTTAGAGCCGAGGGCGATAAGAATTTATTGGCGATTTTTACCGCTTCGGTCATCGCCGTGGGGCTTTTTTACGGTGCGGGACTATTTTACGGACAGCGCTCGCCTATCCCTGTGATGGAGTATTGGCGCTGGTGGGTCGTGCACCTTTGGGTCGAGGGATTTTTCGAGGTTTTCGCGACGGCGTCTTTGGCGTTCGTGTTCGCGTCCTTGGGCTTAGTAAGCAAGAAATTTGCCACCTACACCTCGATTGCTAGCGCGTCGATTTTCCTAATTGGCGGAATTCCTGGCACCTTCCACCACCTCTATTTTGCGGGTACCACTACGCCGATAATGGCTGTGGGTGCGAGCTTCTCGGCGCTTGAGGTCGTGCCTTTGGTACTTTTGGGCTCGGAGGCGTTTCATTATTACAAGCTTCAATTCGCGCAGGATTGGGCTAAGCGTTTAAAATGGCCGCTTTACTGCTTCATCGCCGTGGCATTTTGGAATATGCTGGGCGCGGGCGTTTTCGGCTTTTTAATTAATCCGCCGCTTGCGCTATTTTACATCCAGGGCTTAAACACCACTGCAGTGCACGCTCATACGGCGCTATTTGGCGTATACGGCTTTTTGGCGCTCGGCTTCGTGTGGCTCGTGGCGCTGTATATCTACAGGCAAAAAAGCTTCGACGATACGCTTATGAAGATCGGCTTTTGGGCGCTTAACGCAGGTTTGCTTCTAATGGTGCTGATTTCGCTTCTGCCGGTTGGAATTTTGCAGGCGTTTGCGGCGATCGACGTGGGTATGTGGTACGCAAGAAGTGCGGAATTCTTGCAAAAAGATAGCCTCTATGGGCTCCGCTGGGCGCGCATCATCGGCGATACGATCTTTTTGGTTGGAAGCGTGTGCTTCTTGATTCAAATCGTGCGAATGATATTCTCACGCACTAAATAGAGTTTTCGCGAACTTTTATCGCCTGCTTTGCCTCGCGGGAATTTTATTTCTCGCGGGGCCTTTTAAATTTTACTAGGCTTTGCAAGAGCCTTTTATGCGTGAGCTTTTTGCCGCAAAGGGTAGCCGCGCGAGCTTTAAGTTTAGCCGCAAATTGCGCTAAATCTTTAAAATTTTAAAATTTCATCCTCTTAAATTTACCCGAGCCAAATTTTAAATTTGCTACAATTACCGCCGAAATTTCAATCTAAAGGAGTGAAAAATGGGTGTGCGAGAGCAAATTTTAGAAGACATTAAAACGGCGATGAAAAGCGGCGATCACTTCCGCAGAGACAGCCTTAGGATGCTTAACGCCGCGCTTAAGCAGGTCGAGGTGGACGAGCGCATCAGCCTTAGCGACGAGCGCGTCTTTAGCATACTTCAAAGCGAGATCAAGCGCCGAAACGACTCTGTGGAGCAGTACCGTGCGGGCGGTCGCGACGATCTGGTGCAAAAAGAGCAGGGCGAGATCGAGATTATCGCGTCCTATCTGCCCGCGCAGCTAAGCGATGCCGAGCTTGCAACCCAAGTTAGCTCGCTAATCGCGCAGCTCGGCGCGAGCGGCGCAAAGGATATGGGGCGCGTGATGAAAACTGCCAAGGAAGCGCTTGGCTCAAGCGTGGACGGCAAGCGGCTAAGCGAGGCGGTCAAAGCGGCACTGAAGTAGCCCGTTTGAGGCTAAATTTAAGTCCGGCTACGGCTAAATCGTATCGGCGCAAAATTTCGCTGCTGAAATTTTTTAAGATAGAGCTTTGGCTGCGGAATTCATACGCTAATTTAAAATTTTAAAGGATCATCATGAAAAAATTTATCGCTGTTTTACTAGCCGTCCTGCTTGTGGGATGCCAGTGCAAACAAAACGTAGTGCCTGGGGCTAACGAAACGCCCGAAAAGATTACGGCATTTTTCATAAACGATGGCAAGGAATACATCGTAGGCGAGAAACTCAGCTATGTCCTAACGAACGGCTCGTCGCTTAAGAATATCTCGGAATTTTACGATGGCGGATACGCCAAAGGGCTTAAGCGCGAGTTTGTGCGGATCGAAGTGATGGATGCGAAAAACGGCGAGGCGCGCGGTAGCTTCAGCGCATTTTTGAATTCCGCAGCTGGTGCAGATGTCGCCAAAATCAAAGCTCTAGCAAATCGCATCGAAATCGATGAGAAAAAAGGCGAGATCGAGGTTATTTTTAACTTTGATGCGCGAGTAGTGCAAATCAAAAATCTGAGCGAAATAATGAAGCCAAGCGATAGGCTACGCTCCCCGATAGCCGCAAACATCGAGGTTAGGCCCGAACGCTGCGAGGGCAACGCCCTGTTGGATACGCTAGGCATCATCGTGGCTATACCAGTGGTAATCGTGGGCGTAGTGCTATTTCTGCCCGTCGGGGCGATGGAGGCGCTTGCGATGCAGCATAGCTCGCGATCATAAAAGCCGTGAAATTCCGTATCTTGCAGCGAAACTTACAATGTAATGATCGATGAAGCTCGGCGAAATTTGGTATAACTTAGATCGCAAGTTCGATCTATTTATGATCGCATTTTATTTGGCGGCGATGTGGTACGGATTTCTTTTTAGCTTGAATCCTAAAAGCTTAGATGATCTGAAAATCGCGAATGGAATAATCATGGATGTCGGAAGCGATGATGGGCGCGAATATATGCAGATTTTTACGGATGAGCGCAAATTTATCAAAGTCTTTTTAAATGGCGATACGGATAACTTAACCTCTTTTTATAAAAATAAAATTTTGCTCAATGCGGCAATTGTTGAAGCTAATTTTAAGCGCTCAGGAGCGGACGAGTGGCAAGGCGTAAATATCAAGCCTTCTATCTCGCTAATCGCATACGAATGGCTGGAAGGCAAGCGAGTTAAAGCTTGGTATCAAAGCCGTCCGTTTCCGTTTCAGGGTCGCGGCACGGCGTATCAGGTTTTATTTTTGGATTATAATGCGAGCGTCGACCCGCCGCAGCGCGAGTATCTGATGAAATTCAGATATGACAAATACGCTACGACGGATGATAAATTTACAGCTACGATATTTGGAGCTTTGACGCTCATTTTTCTTGCGATAATGGCGGGCAAATTTTATCAAGCATGGCGCCAACTGCAATAAACATTGCGCCGCGAAATTTTAATTAGCATCGGATAGCCTGAAAACACGGCGCGCAGTATCGATACGAAGCATTTTAAAAGGCGCTAGGCTTGCGGCGTGCATTTCATTGCGGATAGCAGCGGCGCAAGCAGGATAGGGGCTTACGGCGATAAATTCAGAGCGTCATTAAAATACAGACCGAAACGAGATTTAAAATTTAAATAAATAGCGTGCGCCGAGTTTTGAAATTTTGCAGCTTTGTCTGCGCCGGCTAGCGCTAAATTTTAAAATTTAAACTGCTCGAGGTTTCAAAATTTTAAAATTTTAAATTTCGCGCTCGTTTAGCAGTATCCATAAATTTTAAGCGCCAAATGGGAGCGGATGGGCTAAAATAGCCCATTTATCAGCCCTTTAATCGCGTCAGATTTTTCCTTTTTCGCGTCGTTTTTGCTGCTATTATCGTCCTTTTTCACGCCGAAAAGCTTGTCGATACCCTTGCCGATCTGCTTGTCGAGCTTGCCCTTGAGGTAGTCCGACCGCACGTCGTATTTTGGATTTTTGATCGTGCCGGTGATGTTTATTTCAAGATCGGTTTTTTCGATGTTTGCCTTAACCGGTACCGAAATCGCGCCCGTTTTGCTATCCAGCGTGCCGCCCGTTACGTTTAGCTTACTTTTTTGCGCGCTCATATCGGCGTTAAAATTTATCAAATTTTGCTTGATCGTGCCGTTTACTTTGGCGTCGTTATAGACCTCACCGCCTAGATCGCGGCCTAAAATTTTGCCGATTTTATCGATCAATCCGCCGCTAGGAAGGCGACCGTTATTGATGATCGCGTCGAATTTTCCGCTGTGCGAGTTTGTATTATACGTAAGATTTGCATTACCCGTGCCGTCGTAAACGTGATCGATATTTAGAAGCGTCGTAAGCTCTTTTACGATAAAATTTTGAAGTTTGAAGTTCGCTTCATCGCCCGCGATCTGTCCGTTTAGCTCGCCGCCCGCGACTTTGGAATTTATGGTCGCAAACAGGCTCTTGCCGTCATGCGAAAGCTCGCCGGTCGCGGCAATCTTGCCGTTTAGTCTGCGATTTAAGAAAAATTCTAGTCGCTGCAGACTCGGGATCAGCAGCGCGTAGTTTGCCTTAAGCGCTTTGTTTTTGAGCTCGTAGGTGCCGTTTAAGCTCTGAAGCTGCGCCAGATCGGAGTTTGCGCTTGCGCTAAAGGTCGCGACTGAGTTTTTGATATTTGTCTGCGCCTGCGCGTCCGCTTTTAGATCGTTCGGGAAGTTCTTGCCCGTCACGCCGTCTAAAAATTTCTTAAAAATCACGCCGTTAGCAAGCGAAATTTGCGCCGTGCCGTTAATGCCGTCCTTTAAGCTTAACTTCGCATCGCCGTTTATCGTGCCCTCTCCGATCGCGTTGCCGTAAAACAGAGCCGAAAGGACGGCTAGATTTAGATTACTCGCCTTAAGCTTTAGATCGCTCAAATTTCCGCTCGCATTCAGGTTGCCGCCCATCGCGTTTAGATTTAAGCTTAGATTTTTAAGTTCGTTCTGCGCTAGAGCCGCGCTAAGCTCGCCGTTTGCCTTGCCCTGCAGCTTCACTCCCAGGACGTTTTGCAGCGCAGCCAGATCGTTTGCGTTTAGCTTTGCGGACAGCTCGCCGTTTTTGTTTTTCAGGTCAAATTTGGCCTCCGCATCCGCTTTAAGCGCGTCTTTAAACGCTGAAATTTGCGAGTTTGAAAGCTCAAGCGTAGAAAAATCGGTCTTTAAATTTCCATTTGCTTTAACGTCGCCTGAAATTTTACGCCCAATAAGGCTTTCGAGCTTCGCTAGATCGGGTAAATTTAGATTAAAATCGGAATTTAAAGTTTTGTTTTTCAGATCAAATTCCGACTTTTCGGCGCTGATCTTGCCTAGCGTCGAATCGATCTTGCTTGCTGCTCGCAGGATATCACTTTGCGCCGTGATGTCCGAGTTTAGCGTGATCTGCACGCCCTTTGGGATGGAGATATTCATATCTTTAAACGCAGATTCGTTTAGGATCAAATTTGAACTCTTGACGCTCGCGTTGCCCTCTGCGCCGCCGCTTCCGGCCTTGATGTCCGAGAGAATGTCGATATTTCCTTTAGCGTAGATCGGCAGAGAGGCCACGGCAAGGGCTTTTTCGACGTTTAGAGCTTTAGCGTCGATTTGCAGATCAAGCGGACTAAGGTCTTTTAAATTTGCTAAAAATTTTACGTTGCTATCAAAAATCCGCCCGCTGCCGTTGATGCCGAATTTGTCAAGATCACCCAAAATTTGCCCCTTAAGGCTCAGCCCTTCGCTCGTTTTTATGCCGAGCTTGGCTAAATCGTGCGCGTTTGCGTCGTAGCTAAGATCGAAAGAGCGCGCAAAAAGCGAGTATTTGCCCTTTACGTTTACGCTCGCAGCGTCATTTACGTTGGCGCTGATGTCCAGATCGCCGAAATTTAGATCGAATTTCTCAAGTTTCACGTCAAGTCCGCTTTTTTCTTTGATCAAATTTTCTACGTAAGGCTTGGTGAGATTGTTGCCAAAATCGCTGAAAAATAGGCAGCCTGCGCCTACTATAAGCAGGATTAAAATTCCTGCGATTATGCCGAAAATTTTCATTTCGTCCCCTTAAAAATTTAAAATTTGAGGGTATTATAGCCCTTAAAATTTAACGTTTGAAATCTCAATACTTGAGTTTAAATCACTAAAGTTTTATAAAAATTTTTCATAAACTATTGACAAGATTTTAAATTTTGCATATAATCTTAGCACTCAAACACATTGAGTGCCAATTTTAGAAATCACAAATCAAAGAAAGGACTGAAATGAAATTTCAACCACTTGGCAAGCGCGTTCTAATAGAGCGCGAGGAGGAAACAAAAAAGACCGCTTCGGGCATCATCATCCCCGACAATGCTTCAAAAGAGAAGCCTTCGACCGGCAAAATCGTAGCCGTCGGCAGCGAATGTGAAGGTGTCAAAAATGGCGATACCGTAGCGTTTGCAAAATACGCAGGCAGCGAGATTAGCTTAGATGATAAGAAATTTCTTATCTTAAATTTAGAAGACGTTTTAGGCATAATTAAATAAAAAGGATTGAAAATGGCAAAAGAGATTATTTTTTCAGACGACGCAAGAAACAAGCTTTACGCGGGCGTTAGGAAGTTAAACGACGCTGTAAAAGTTACGATGGGACCTCGCGGTCGCAATGTCTTAATCCAAAAGAGCTTCGGCGCTCCGGCGATCACAAAAGACGGCGTAACCGTCGCTAAAGAGATTGAGCTAAAAGATACGCTAGAGAATATGGGCGCTTCTTTGGTGCGCGAAGTAGCGAGTAAAACCAACGATCAAGCAGGCGACGGCACTACTACAGCAACCGTGCTAGCTCACGCGATCTTTAAAGAAGGCCTACGCAACGTAACTGCGGGCGCAAATCCGATCGAAGTTAAGCGCGGTATGGATAAATTTAGCGCTGCGGTTATTGAGGAGCTAAAAAAATCCTCTAAAAAAGTAAGTGGCAAAAAAGAGATCGCTCAGGTTGCTACGATCTCTGCTAATAACGACAGCGCGGTGGGCGATCTGATCGCAGACGCTATGGAAAGAGTCGGCAAGGACGGCGTTATCACGGTAGAAGAGGCAAAATCTATTAACGATGAGTTAAACGTAGTCGAGGGAATGCAGTTTGACCGCGGCTATCTAAGCCCATATTTCATTACAAATGCCGAGAAAATGTTAGTCGAGCTAAGCTCGCCGCTAGTGCTTCTATTTGACAAAAAAATTACAAATTTAAAAGACCTACTTCCGGTTTTGGAGCAGGTTCAAAAAAGCGGCAAACCGCTTCTAATCATCGCCGAGGATATCGAGGGCGAGGCGCTTGCGACTTTAGTCGTAAATAAACTTCGCGGCGTGCTAAACATCTCCGCGGTCAAAGCCCCTGGATTTGGCGATCGTAGAAAGGCGATGCTTGAAGATATCGCGATTTTAACGGGCGGCACCGTTATCAGCGAGGAGCTTGGCAGAACGCTAGAAAGCGCTTCTATGGCCGATCTCGGACAAGCCGAGCGCATCGTGATCGATAAAGATAACACCACTATCGTAGGCGGCGCAGGCAAGAAAAAAGATATCGACGCGCGCGTTTTGCAGATCAAAGCTCAAATTGCAGAGACTACGAGCGATTACGACAAAGAGAAGCTTCAAGAGCGCATGGCTAAGCTTAGCGGTGGCGTTGCGGTTATCAAGGTGGGCGCTGCGACCGAAACCGAGATGAAAGAGAAAAAAGACCGCGTGGACGACGCTCTAAACGCAACTAAAGCAGCCGTAGACGAGGGTATCGTAATCGGCGGCGGCGCTGCGCTAATCAGAGCTGGACTTAGCGTAAAGCTAGCTCTAAGCGGCGACGAGCTTATCGGTGCGGACATCGTTAAGCGCGCGCTTTTCGCTCCACTTCGCCAGATCGCAGAGAATGCGGGATTTGACGCGGGTGTCGTAGCAAATAAGGTCGAGCAGGGCTCAGACAAAAAATTTGGCTTCAACGCCGCAAACGGCGAGTACGTCAATATGTTTGAGGCAGGTATCATCGATCCAGTCAAGGTTGAGCGTATTGCGCTTCAAAACGCGGTCTCCGTCGCAAGCCTGCTTCTAACGACCGAAGCGACCGTTAGCGAGATCAAAGAGGAAAAACCTGCAATGCCTCCAATGCCTGATATGGGCGGCATGGGCGGCATGGGCGGAATGATGTAGCCCCATAGGAGCGTCATTCGGCGCTCCCATGCCATTGAAACGGCGCTGCGAGATTTTTACAGTGCCGCGAAATGCTTTATGCGCGGCGATATTTTTGCTATGCGCCGTAAAATGAGATGTGCCGCGTTTTGGATATGTCTAAGGCGCGGCGATTTATTATGAATTAGCGATTAAGCGGTGTGATTTTTAGTCACTGCATGATCTTATAAATTTCGTATCTCACCGCAAATTTACGGTTTTGCCGCATTATCCTTTAAATTTAAAAACTTTATTTGAGCTTGCTTTTTTCCTTAAATTCTGACTTGCCACTCAAAATTTAAGCGCAGAATTCTAAAACTTTAAAATTTTCAGCTATCTCACCTAAACGCTTACAAGATAAAATTTTTTCGTGGCGTCATATTTTTAGTGTGATAAAATTCTATTGCCAAACAGAATCCTAGCTGCGGAATTTTTAAAGCTTAGCTTTTTGTTTGACGATACGGCTTGGAATTAGAGCTGAAATTTCATAGCCTCACTCATTAAATTTAACGCGGCTTAATCTAAGCTTTGCTAAATTTCGCCTAAAATCCATGGAAAGGAAAACGATGAAAAATTTAGCTCGTATTTTTTTAATTGCGTTCATTTTGACGAGCTTCTCTAGCGTTTTTGCTGCGCAGCAAAACCATAAATCGCCCGCCGCGTTGCAAAACCGTAAATCTAAAATTTCATCTCAAAATTTGCGAGCCAAAGATCATTCGAGTAAAAATATAGCGGCAAGATCCTCTACCGAGCCGCATGCTAAAAAACCTGCAAATGCTAAAAGTCTTTCAAATTCCAAGCTCACAAAAAATACGCGTGCGTCTAGGAATTTCGCTAAAAATTTAACGCAAAAAAGTGCGAAAAATTTTACTAAAAATCCCGGGCAAAATTTTGCATCGCATTCTGCGAGAAATAAAGCACCTAGGCGCCCGGCTAGTCAATCAGGCAGTCAGAATGGAGCTAGCAAGAGCCTAGTCGCGACGCTGATGCGTTTGCCAAAGACCCGCATCTATGAGGATGAGGTGCCAAACGCCCGCGATACGGAGCAAACTTACAGAGGCGCAGATATGCGGAGAAGCGTAAGCGCGCAAACTCACGGAGGCGCGGATGAGCAGACCGGCAAAACCGTAGACGCACGAGCTCGCAAATTAACGACGGCTCGAATTGCACAGCCGCAAGCTCTCCGCGTCTATAGTGCAACTCGTTCTGGCGCTATGGGGCATACAGCTGCATCTCATTCGAGCGCCACGAAGTATACGGCTCGTCAAAATGCCCGCGTGCCCTATCTTCCCACATCTGCTCGCTCTAGCCGTGTGATAGGGCGCTCTGGCGGTAGCGCGCTTGGTAAGATGTCTTCGCCGGAGCGGAGTAATGCGCTAGGACAAGGTGCTGCGATGCGTTATGATGAGCGTTGGGCGAAGCCCGCTCCACAGCCTTATGAGCCTGCGCCTGAGACTGAGAAAAAGCACGGACTAATATTTTCGTCGCAGTGGGGCCCCGCCGCGCCGAAAAGCAAGTGGCAGCAGCACGAAGCCCCGACGGATGACGCTTCGTCGCGCAATGAGTCGGTGATGGATATGCTGCAGGACAAGATGAGCAGGGTCAAGGTGAATATGGAGCTAGTGCGCTAGCCTAGGCGGCACGCCGGCGCAATTTATATGCGTAGGCGGGTTAATTTTGCTGCCTCTGTAAGAACGGCGCTTGCATTGCAAAAAACAAGAACGGCTGACGTTTTTTCAGCTTTGCCGCCGTGCGAAAAATGCCCTACTGCTGCAATTAAAAATAAAATTTTCATATTTCATCCATGCGCTTTGAAATTTCACGGCTGCATGCCACGCTGCTAGGATAAACCAGACTGCACTAGTTTTGCGCGAGCGGGCACTGCGACGATACTGCGGTTAAAATTTCGCCGAAATTTCAAAAGCTTAATTTCGTAATTTTACATTGTAGGACTTCGCTTGCCTGCCAAGTTTGCGGCATTTTGCTTGGCTGTGTGGTTTATTAAATTTTACTTGCCATCAAATTTTGTAGAGTTTCATTTGTCGTAGGAATTTTTAGAATTTTATTGGATGGCGGAATTTTATAGTACTCTATTCGCTCAAATTTCGCGACGAAATGAAATTTTTTGCAAGCGCGAAAGCAAAATTTAGCGGGTGAAATTATACGGCGGGTGGCGAGTGCGAATTATTAAATTTTAACCCCGTTTTGAATAAAATAGCGCAAAAAATTCTAAAGGCTTAAATTTGAAAAATCGCTATCCGACCCGCCAAATCTCCGTCGGCTCCGTCAAAATCGGCGGCGGCGCGCCCATCTCCGTGCAGTCGATGAGCTTTTCTAAGACCAAGGACGTGGAGGGCACGCTAGAGCAGATTAACCGCCTGTATTTCGCCGGCTGCGACATCGTGCGCTGTGCCGTGCTCGATAAGCAGGACGCGGATGCGCTCGCACGTATCAAAAGAAGCTCGCCGCTTCCCATCGTAGCGGACATTCATTTTAATTTTCGCTTAGCGCTACAGGTTGCGGAGTTTGTCGATGCTATCCGCATCAATCCCGGCAATATCGGCGGCAGGGACCGTATCAAAGAGGTCGTGCGCGCGTGTAAAGCTCGCAGCCTACCTATCCGCATCGGCGTAAATTTGGGCTCTTTGGAGGAGCAGTTTGAGCAAAAATACGGCCGCAGCGTGGAGGCGATGGTACAAAGCGCGCTGTATAACGCCGCGCTGCTTGAAGATGAGGACTTTAGCGACATTGCGATCTCGCTTAAGACTTCGGACGCGCCGAGTACTGTGGCTGCGTATCGCGCGCTGCGCCCGCTATGCGAGTATCCTTTTCATCTGGGCGTGACTGAGGCGGGGACGAAATTTCACGCGAGCATCAAGAGCGCGATCGCGCTTGGTACGCTTCTGATGGAGGGGATCGGCGATACGATGCGCGTGAGCATCACGGGCGAGCTTGAGGAGGAGATCCGCGTCGCGCGCGCGATCCTGCAGGACGCGGGCGTGCAAAAAAGCGGCGTCAATATCATCTCTTGCCCTACCTGCGGGCGTTTGCAAAGCGATCTGCTAAGCGCGATCAAAATCGTCGAAGAAAAAACCGCGCATATCAAAACGCCGCTAAATATCAGCGTCATGGGCTGCGTCGTAAATGCGATCGGCGAGGCGAAGGGCGCGGACGTGGCGATCGCGTTCGGTAACGGGCGCGGCATCGTGATGCGCCACGGCGAAGTGGTCGCCAAACTCGAGGAGAGCAAGCTCGTGGAGCGGTTTTTGCAAGAGGTCGAGGACGAGGTGCGGGCTCGCGAAGGAGCGTGAGAGCTATGGGGCGCTTAGCAGCTTAAATGTCGCTATGATTCGTGGCTCTTGGGCGGCTCGGCTCTGAATTTTGGCGCGCTTGGGTTAGTTGTAGTTTGCTCGGCGTTTTAAGGCGCGCTTGGGCTCATCGGTGCGGCTCGTTTTAGTGTGAGATTTTGAAATTTGCGCTTTGAGGCGGCGCCTTGAAATTTTAAAATTTCATCCTTAGGCGGTGTTTTTAAATTTTGGTCTTTGGAAAATGCGCTTTGGAATTTTGATTTGAAATTTCGGATTTAAGATTTTAGCCCTGAAATTTCGTGCGAATTTTTTAGTTAAAGTTTTGCTTTGAAATTTGGGCTAAAATTTCGGCTCCAAAATTTTGCCTTGAAATTTCGTTTTAAAATTTCAATCTCGCGATTTGAAGTGAAATTTTATAGCGCAGAATTTGCAGTGTGAAATTTTAAGGCGCAAAATTTTAAACCGTAGGGCTCGGCTGCGTAGAATTTTAAAATTCTACGTTCAAGACCAGCCGCGTTAATTTAATGCGCTCACGCTCACGACAACCGTGCGGGCTCCTGCGCTTAGACGAGCCGCGTAAATTCGGCGCGATTTAGCGCGATAGACGTGCTGTTTTGCGAAACAGCAGGCGAATGTTAAATTCAAATGCTTTCGACCGCCGTGATAAACGTCCTTCCAAGGCAAACAGCGGGCGAATGTTAAATTTAGATGCCGCGGCTTCGGCTCGTTATCTAAGGCGCTTGAGAAATTTCAAGTCGCGATGTTCGGTTTAAATTTGGCAACATTCACTCGCTACGGAGCGGGCATGAAATTTGGCGCCCGAGCTCGAGGCGCCAAATTTTAATGGGCGGGCTTAAAATTTTAAAAAATTCTAAGCCCTAGCGAAATTTCAAGCTCTATGAAATTTCAAAATTTTAAATCCGCTGCCGTAGCCTTTGGTGTAGCCTTAAAGTCGCCGCGGTATATGCGGCATAAGAGCGTAGCGGCTTAAAATTGCGCGGCTTTTGGTAGCGTTAAGTTTCAAAAGCGTTCGAGCTTTCAAGATCGCAAGCTGTTTGATCTAGCGAGGTTTTGGGTTGCAAGGCTCCGAGCTTCGCAAGCTTTGCGGAAGCACTAAGCGCTCAAAGCCGCGATAGTTCCAAGATCGCGACGAGCGTTTAAAGTCGCATCGGTTTTCAAAAGCGCCGAACCGGGGCTACGGATTAAATTTACGATTTTATAGAGCTTAAAATTTAGACGCGCAAAAGCGCGCGAAACGAGGGGAAGCGATGGCAACGAAGCAGAATGTGCCTGCAAATTTATACGATCTGGATATGGAGCGCGCGATTTTAAGCTCGCTTTTGCAAAACGAGGACGCATACGGCGAGCTGAGCGAGATAATTTCGGTCGGCGATTTTTTCTATAAGCCGCACGCCGACATCTATGAGGCGATCGTCAAATGCTCCTCGCACAACGAGCCGATCGCGCCGAGCTTCGTTAAAAAATGGCTAGCCGAGCGCTACGACGATGGCGCATTTACCGAGGTTGTAGCCACCAGCGGCGTGGTCGATGCCCCAAAATACGCGCTCGAGCTGCGCGAAAAATCGATCAAACGCTCGCTAATCAAGGTCGCGCACGAGATCCCTTCGATGGTAAACGAAGCCGTGCGTAGCAAGGACACCGCCGATAAAATCAGCTCCAAAATTTACGAGCTCATCGACGAGGAGCGCCACGGCGGCATCAAAAAATCGCACGAGATCATCGCTGACGTGGTAGAGGAGCTGAAACGCCAAAAGGCGCTCGCTGGCTCGGAGCTCGTGGGGCTGGATACCGGCTTTCGCTTCCTAAACGACTGCACGAAGGGGCTGAAGCCCGGCGAGCTTATCATCATTGCCGCCCGCCCCGGTATGGGAAAGACTGCTTTTGCGCTAAATTTGATGATGAAAACGCTGCAAAGCGGTAAGGGCGTCGTATTTTTCTCGCTCGAGATGCCCTCCGTGCAGCTGATGTATCGCATACTAAGCGCTCTTAGCTCGATCCCACTAAGCGACATAATGAGCGCCAAGCTCAGCGACGACGACTGGACGCGTTTCAACGACGCTTGCGACGCGGTGCTGAATATGCCGCTTTTCGTCTATGACAGCGGCTACGTGAACATCCACCAAGTCCGCACCCAGCTGCGTAAACTCAAATCCATAGACGCCAACATCGAGCTCTGCGTGATCGATTATATCGGACTTATGACAAGCACGAGCAACTACTCCGAGCGCCATCTGCAAATCGCCGAAATTTCGCGCGGGCTCAAGCTTTTGGCGCGCGAGCTAAACATCCCGATCATCGCGCTATCGCAGCTAAACCGCTCGCTTGAGGCGCGCTCGAACAAACGCCCGATGTTAAGCGATCTGCGCGAAAGCGGCGCGATCGAGCAGGACGCCGACATCATACTTTTCGTCTATCGCGACGAGGTTTATAAAGAGCAGATGGAGCGCGAGCGTATTTCGCGGCTGGAGGCCGAGGGCAAGGACGCGGGCGAGCCCGTGTTTAGGCGCAACGACTATCAGGAAAAAGCCGAAATCATCGTCGGCAAAAACCGCTCGGGCGAGGCGGGCAGGACGATCGAGGTGGGCTTTCAGGGCAGATTTACCCGCTTTGTCGATACGAGCTTCGGCGGCGAGCCTAGCGAGAGCGCGATCTTTAATGAAAACGACAATCTCGACTACGTCTCGCAGCTGCAAGATCAGGGCTTTGAGGAGCTTGTTGGGCAGCATCCCGATGCGGCGCAGAATTTGCAACAGAATTTAGCGCAAAGCTTTAACGGCGCGGAGAGTTTTAACGAAGCGCAAAATAGTGGCGTAAGCTTAAATGAAAGCTCTGCTGGTGCTCGAAATTCCAGGGTAAATATCGATTTTGACGAGATGCCTAGCTTCGGCCAAAGCAGAGGGCAGGACGGCGAGGAGATAGACGGCGAGTCTAAATTTAGCGCAGGGCATGACCTGGCAGAGGCGCAGCACGTATCACAGAAGCAAGAATTTGGGGAGCAAAATTTAGATGATGCAATAGCTGGCATCGTCGCGCCCGAAACAAATGCGCATAAAAATTTAGCGGGTACTCCACGAGGCGTAAAAGACACATCGCGGGGCACAAAAGGCGCGCGGCAAGATGCAAAAGGCGTATCGCAAAGCGCGGGGAGTGCGCAGCGAATGGATGTTCCAAATTTTGAAAGAGGCGAGGGCGATGAACTGCCTTTTGAAGCGCAAGAAGAGGACGAGGCGAAATTTAAACCCGCGCCGCCTTTAAATATCGAAGAGATGGGCATTCCAAAGATCAATGAGGCAAACAGGCTCGATGACGACGACGCGCCGCTGGATCTGTGAAATAGCGCTTAGGCTAGCGCTGATCGTTAGCGTTTTTTGCTTTGCGCTTTACGCGCAGGATTTCAGTGATGCGGGCTTTTGCGCGCTGGCGGCGTTTTGGGCTTATGCGCTATTTCGGGTGCTATTTAGCTTTTTTTACGAGGCGAAGCAGCGCGCCAACGCGGCGCTATTTCGCAGCGGCGGGACTTTGATTAAAATTTTTAGAGGCAGGCTGATAAGCGGGGTTTTTGCCTGCGCGGGCGCGATCCTTTTAAGCGCCACTTTGGCGCTAGGTCTAGCGGATCTGCGCGGCGCGGAGCTATTCGTGACGCTCGCGGCACTGCCTGCAGCTCTTGCTCTGATGCGCCTGGCGGTGTTGAAGCTCAGTCTAAAAGAGATTAAAAATCCCAGAATTTTATCGCTCAAACTTAGCATTTTGCTGCTCGCCGCGCTCGCCGTAGCGGTAAATTTCGCTATAAATTTAGCCTATTTGCGGTTTGCAGACGGCGCAGATACTACCGCGCGCTCTAAAAATTCCGCGATAAATTTTACTCCGCCCACCAGCACCGCCGCATCCATGGGAAATTTCGCGACAAACGACGCTTCCGCGCCCGTCGGAAATTTTGCAACAGATAATGCCGCCAAATCCGCTAAAAATTCCGCTGCGAACAACGCCGCTATAGTTGTGCGAAATTCCGAGACGGATAATACCGTCAAGCCCGCGCCGGGCGCTGCCAAAAATCCTACCGCTTCGGCCGCAAATTTTAAAGCGGGCTCCGTCAGAGCAGTGCATGCCTCGGCTGAAAATTCTAAGGCAGTTCCCGTCGCTATATCGCAAATCAACGCTAAAAATTCTACGGCTAGCCCCATCGCAGCGCAAAATTTAGCCCAAAATCCCTCTGCGCCGAGTATAGCCGCAGACAGTTCAGTCAAAAATTCCGCGGCAAGCCCCGCATCGGTAGCCGAAATTTTTGAAATTTTAAAATCTACCGCGCCGCAAGCGCACTTCAGATCCGCTCTGCTAAATGAAATTTACGCTTTGAAATTTTACAAAAACGCGCTGTTTGATCTGGCGCTGTCGCAGAGCCCTAGCTCGCTAAAAATCGCTCTTTTGTTTCTGATCTGCGCGGGAGATTTCCTCTTTTACTGCGCGATTTTGCATCTTTGCGCCTTCGTGCTTTTTATGCCGCGAGCCACGTCCGCGCCCAAAATAGGGCGCTTTAGCGGCACGATATTTGCGCTTGCATACATCACGCTGTGTTTGATCTGCGCTGCGCAAACGCGCGCGGCAGGCGGCGGAGCGGAGGGCGCACATCCTAAAAGCGCGGTTGAGACGAGCGTGCAGATCGTGCTGCAAAGCGGCGAGCGGCTGATCTTAAGCGCGCGCGAGGCGGACGTTCTAAGAGGCGAGCTGAACGCCACGCGCTTCGCCGCGGAAGCAAACGCCGCATCCGCGCTAAATAGCTACATCGACGCCGTTTACGACGAGGGCGCGAGGCTTAGCGCGCAGAAAATGGCGGATTTCAATTACTCGTTTTTGAGCGATTATCTGGTGCTGTGGCACGGCGTGTGGGACGATGACGCGGGGGCGTATCTGAATGAGAAATTTGCGCTCTTCGTGAGCGAAAGCTTCCCGAAAGATTTTGGCGAAAATATCGCTAGAATCGCTGCGGCAAACGTCAAGAATTATGAGAGTTCGCTAAATTTTACGCTCAAAAAATACGGCGCGAAAGTCGATCTCAACGTTACGCAGAGCTTCAGCCTAAAAAGCAAGGCGTATCGCGCGAGCGGGACGGGGCTAGGGGCGCTGGGCGGCGTGCTGGGCGCAAAGCTGATAAGCAAGAGCCTCGCTAAAACTGCGGCCAAGACGGGCGCGAAGACCATTACCAAGGCGGGCGCCAGCGCGACAAGCGGTAGTGCGGGGCTCGTGTGCGGTCCGGGCGCGGTGGTGTGCGTGCCTGCGTTTGCCGTGGCTACGTGGTTTGGGCTGGATTTTGCGTTTGCCAAGGGCGACGAGGCGCTGAACCGAGAGGAGTTTGAAGCTGCGATCGTGCGCGATATGATGGCGGCGAAAGAGGAACTAAAGCGCGCGCTGGCGCAGGATTTCAACGCGACGATAGATGAAATTTCGAGTGAAATTTTAAATTTAGACGGGAAGTAGGGCGCGAGTGTCGTGCATCAAAATGGGTGGTTCGGTAGGCAGTTCGGCAGATGCGAAACAGCAGCGAAACTAGCGGCAATAAAAAGAAGCGACACAAAACGAATAGCGTAGCAGATGCGCAATAAACAGCGCCGCGAGTGAGGAATTTTATAAAATTCTATTCCGCTTTGCTTGCTTTGCCGCACCTGCGCGATTTAAATCGGTTGCGAGTAAAATTTGGCAGCAGATTGCGTAATTTATATGCGCAGCGTACGGCGGAATTTTAAAATTTAATCCAAGTGCAGGCGGTGGGATTACGACACACTTATCACACCGCCGCGCCTCTTAAATTTTAAGAAGCAGCTAAAAATTTTTAAATATAATCGTCGCTTAAAATAAGGAGTGCTAATGAAAAAATTCTATCTTAAAATTTCGTTATTTACGTTTATAGCGGCATTAACAGCCATCCCTGCTGCGGCAAAATCGCATTTGACAAGCTTGATAAAGTTAGAGGATTTTAATAACGAAGAGCAAAGGACGCTTTTTAAATCCTGCGATTACGGTGACGGAAAATACGGTTCGTGTAATAAACTCGTTGAAATTTTATCTAAAGAGTGCGAGAACGGCGATATGCGCTCATGTACTATACAGAGTGATTTTTTACAATCTTTGTTTAGGGAAGAGGAAGCTATGAAATATCTGATTAAGCTGTGCGATGCTAACCTTATCGAATATTGTATGGGGCTAGGTTGGGAAGATATAGAATTTAACGGCAATATACAAAGAGCAATTAGGAGTTTTGAAAAAGTATGCGATAGCAAGCTGAAGAATAGTGAGCTTTTTTGTAGAATGAATGAGGAATTAAAGGGCTGCCTAGAAGATAAAGAATGCAATCCGATAATAAAGGGCAAGGCTCTTTTAAAAAGAACTGTAGAGGAGCTGAAATGAGAAGTATCGGTATTTTATTCTTATTGATTATGATATTGTCGTATCCATTATCAGCCAAATCTACGGCAGAGGAACAAAATCTTTATAATGAATGCAATAAAGGAAACGGCAAATATAGCTCATGCACTAAGCTAATAGAAATTTTATCTAAAAAATGCGATAGCGGTAATATGGAAAAATGCGATGATTTGGGCTATGTTATGGGTTTAGAGCTCGGTATGCGTGAAGCGGCTTTTGTGCCTTTAGAAAAATCTTGTAAGGCAGGTATTGCAGCCTCTTGTTTTAACCTCGGTATACATGATATTGCAATAAGAGGCAATGTCAAAAGAGCGGCACATAACTACGCTATAGCTTGCGAAAAATATTCAGAGCATCTAGAAAAAGAAAGAATATTTAAACTAAAATCTTGCGCGCTGAAGGTGGCTTTGGAAAACTGCTTACGAGATGAGGAGGAACACGATCCTGTAAAGTGCGCGAAAAAAGCCTTTTGGGAAATAAGCGATAAATACGACGCAAATTCAACTAAGGAGTAAAAGATGGCAAATCCAAAGAGGTGCAAAGAGCGATAATGAAAGAATTTTATCCCGCAATTTTGGCGCCTTTAATAACGCAAACCGCGGCAGAGCGTAATCAAAGTGCAGCCGCTAGCAAAGAGATAAAATTTACGTCGCTTTCTGATTTAAATTTATATCGTATGTAGGAGCGAACATGAAAGCGCTATTTTTTATACTCGCGTCGGTTCTGTTTTTAAAGGCTGAGAGCGTAAGCGAAATTTATTCTCTAGGGGTGCCTGCATGCGATACTTACGATTTAAATTTTAAGAAATGCAGTAGCGGCGACGGCGAAGCATGCTATTTGGCGGCTTTAATTCTAAATAATAGATCTTGCGCACGAAAAAACGATGGTTTGGCATTGGAATTTTTTGAAAAATCATGCAGTTTGGGATATGCCAAAGGCTGCATTTTTATGGGACAAGCGTATTCGCTTACTTCTTTGGACGAAAAACACGCGAAAATCAAGACATATTACGAAAGAGCTTGCGAGCTAGACGCGAAATTTTGCGACGATTACGGGCTTTTATATTTTTACGGCGAGGGCGTAAAAAAGGATGAGCTTGCGGCAAAAGAGTATTTTAAAAAATCCTGCGATGCAGGAAATCCCGCAGGATGCGGGCACTTTGCCACATCGTTAAACAAAGAGGACAAAGATATAAACGAGGTTATGAAATTTTATGAAATCGGCTGCAACGGAGAGTATTACCCTTCGTGCTACGCTTACGGGCTGCTGTTGTGGGCTAAAGTAGATAAAAATAAAGGCAAAAATTTTTGCAAGAAGGCTTGCGACAGGGGTAATGTAAAGGAGGCGTGCAAATGGGTACTCGATATGAGCGAGGAGGAGGAAGAGCAAATTTTATATTTGAGGCGATATTTAAAGCTAGGTTGCGAGGATGGTGACACGCAAATGTGCAAGGATTTAGGAAAAATAGGGAATTAGGGCAGAATTTTAAATACTAAATTACCCCACTTGCAAGCTCATGAAATTCGGACTTTAAAATTTAATCTTAATTGGGCTATAATCTTAGAATTAATATTCAAAAAGGAGTTTTTATGCAAACACAAAATAATTTTATAAACCGCGAGCTAAGCTGGCTACGCTTCAATACACGCGTGCTAGAACAATGCAAAAAGGATATTCCGCTAATTGAAAAATTAAAATTTCTAGCGATTTACAGCACTAATTTAGACGAGTTTTATATGATCCGCGTGGCGGGCTTGAAGCAGCTTTTTACTGCCGGCGTTATAACCAGCGGGGACGATGAGATGACGCCTCTTGAGCAGCTGCGTGCAATCCGCTCCTATCTAAGAAACGAACAAACCGAGCTTGAGCAGCAGTATTTCGGCATCCAAAAAGAGCTTTGCAAAAACGGGCTTTTTATCAAAAGCTACGACGAGTTGCAGCCCGAGCTAAAGCCGGTGGCGGACGAGTTTTTCTTCTCGCAGATAATGCCAGTAATCGTCCCGATCGCAGTGGATGCGACCCATCCTTTCCCACATCTAAACAATCTCAGCTTCTCCCTCGCAGTCAAGCTCTGCGACGAGGGCGCGCCCGAGTCGGTGCATTTCGGGATGATTAGAATTCCACGCGTGATCCCGCGCTTCGTGCAGGTGGCGCAAAATACCTACGTGCCGATCGGCACCATCGTAAAGCGCCACGCGGAGGAAATTTTCCCCGGCTACAAGCTCATCAGCTCCGCAGCTTTCCGCGTCACGCGAAACGCAGATATCGTGATCGAGGAGGAGGAAGCGGACGATTTTATGATGATCCTGGAAGCGGGGCTTAAGCTGCGCCGCAAGGGGGCTTTCGTACGGCTTCAGATCGAAAAGGACGCCGATGCCGAACTGCTGGAATTTCTAAATTCTCATCTTAAAATTTTTTACAAAGATATATATGAATGCGCCGTGCCGCTTACGCTGGACGGGCTTTGGGAGATCGCTTCCAATAAGGATTTTTCCTTTCTAGCCCATCCTCAGTATCTGCCAAAGACGCTGCCCCCCTTTAACGAAAACACCTCCGTTATGAGCGCGATGGAGAAGGAGGATATCCTGCTGATCCATCCTTACGAGAGCTTTGATCCCGTACAAAAGCTCATCAAAGAGGCCGCAAAGGATCCGAAAGTCATCTCGATCCGTATGACGCTGTATCGCGTGGAGAAAAACTCCCCAATCGTCCAGAGCCTGATCGAGGCCGCAAGCGACGGCAAGCAGGTGACGGTGATGGTCGAGCTTAAGGCGAGGTTTGATGAAGAAAATAACCTGCACTGGGCGAAGGCGCTCGAAGACGCCGGCGCGCACGTCATCTACGGTATCACGGGCTTTAAAGTCCACGCCAAGGTAACTCAGATCATCAAAAAAGAGGAAGGCAAGTTAAAATTTTATATCCACTTAGGCACGGGCAACTACAACGGCTCTAGCGCTAAAATTTACACCGATGTGAGCTTTTTTACCTGCGGCGACCGCTTCGATAAGGACACGACGAATTTCTTCCACATCCTCTCGGGCTACAACAAAAACCGCAAACTTGACAACCTCGCTATGTCGCCGATGCAGATCAAAGAGCGACTCCTGGCGATGATAAAAAACGAGGAGAAAAAAGGCTCTGCCGGCAGGATCATCGCCAAGATGAACGCTCTTGTTGACGGCGATATGATCAAGGCGCTGTATAAAGCAAGCGCCGCGGGCGTAAAGATCGATCTCATCGTGCGCGGCATCTGCTGCTTGCGTCCGGCGCTTAAGGGCGTTAGCGAAAACATCCGCGTGATCTCGATCGTCGGCAAATACCTGGAGCACGCTAGAATTTTTTACTTCGCGCACGCGCAGCCCAGCCTATACATCGCGAGCGCGGATTGGATGCCGCGAAATTTAGAACGCAGGCTGGAGCTGATGAGCCCGATCTACAACGAAAATTTGCAAAATAAGCTCAAAGAAATTTTAAAGCTTCAGCTAAGCGACAATGAGCTCGCATTCGAGCTGCAAAGCAGCGGCGAGTACCGAAAGATCGTGCCGAAAAAGGGCGAAGAGAAAATCGACGATCAGGAATTTTTAGAAATTTATTTCAATAAAATTTATAAAAATATCCGCAAACACGACGAAAGCGGCACGGCGCTAACTAAGCTTTTGAAGGAGAGCTAGACGCGCAAATTCTATGAAATTCTACACGAGTCATGCGTGAATTTTGTATAAAATTTTCGAGAGTGTCTGTGTAAATTTACACAGTATAATCAAATATGGGAAGCAACTAATGTGTGCCCTTAGCTTAGGATACAATAAGATATTCTTGCAATGAAACGGACAAGCTAATTTTTAGTATTTATGATTTAAAATACGACCTAACAAAAAATTTAGGAGAGGAATGGAATGTCGGAATCTCAGGAAGAACCAAAGGCTCTTTTTCATAAATTCATAAAAGCCATAAAAGATGAAAAATCAGTAAATATATTGGATAAATTTTTACAAAAATTAGAAGACAATAGTTTGGAAACGGCTTTGCAAAACTGTGATCAAATAACTCAAATCTATAATGGTGACGAAAACTCTGATTCAATATATGAAATAAGAAAGGATATAGAATTAAGCCAAAAACATATAAATGAAGTTTATTATAAAATTTTTGATATAGAAAATGGAGAGGGAAAAAGAAACTCAAGCTCTGCTTTGAAAGAAATCCAAAATGCGAAAGAATTGGCCAATAAACTGGGAGTAGATTATAGAAGATTCTATGGTACCGAAACGGGAGACAACCTATCAAAAGGCTTAATAACAAAGCTGGAAGAAGCTTGCAATCAAATAGAAGATAGTCAAGAGCAGCTTGACGAATTAAATGAATATTACGATGAAATTTTTAATGGGTTAGACAACAAAAAGCCATTAAAAGAACACTTAAAGGACTTGGAACAAAATTTACAAGACCTATCAAAAGCATACGAGCAAAAATTTTCTGAATTATATAAAGAAAAGAAAGGGCTAATAGAGGATTTAATGCCAAGTGCCGCGAGTATTGGTCTAGCAAAAGCTTACCAAGATGAGAAAAATAAGATAAAAAGAAGTATAACATTTTGGAATTGTACTTTTGTAGGTTCAACTATAATTTTTATCTTGCTTTTTGGCGGTTACTTTTATTTAAGCTTTAATGAAAATTTTTCTTACATAAGTTTTTTAAGGGCCTTGCCGCTTTGGATATTTAGTGGCTTTTTCAGCTATTATTCAACTAAACAAATTAGTGAATACAAAAGGTTGGCCAATGAATATGCCCACAAAGAGGCATTAAATACGACATATATAGCCTATAAACATGAAATAGAAAATCAAGAAAATGACGAAATTAAGTATAAGCTTCAAAAAATTATGCTCGAAAGCGCAGAATTTAATCCAAGCAATACATTAAATAGAAATAACGGCGAAATACCTAGCGTATCAATATCGGAAAAGATAATAGAAAATATGCCGATAGACCGTTTAAAACAAATTTACGAGAAGATAGGAAGTCTTATCGGCAAGCCATAACTTATAGAAAATTTCATTAAATTTTTTAAAAGCATTGTAATACTTTAAATAAACGCATATAGAAATACTAGTCCACCATGATGCTTGAATACTATGTGCGTAGATAAAATCCGCTCGCTACGTCATCTGCTGCTATGCGGCGTGCAATGGCTGCCCAGATCGCAATCTTTGCCGTGCAAATTTACCGAACCAGGCAACGGGACGCCCGTATGCGCTAAAATTCCATGCATTTGTAGCCTAGCATTACGGTATCGATAAGAATTTTATACGCTTGAAACCATGTGCCCCACAGATCGCGGATTAGCATAGCGCCGCGTCTTATATCGTTGCTAGCACTGCAAGCATTTCGCGACATTTTTCTACGCTTTCGCAGACCTCAAAATTTACATGCTCATAAATCTCTAGCACTGTAAAATTACGCCGAAACGCCATCTGTTTCAACCCTACCCGCCTAAAAACTCGGCCTGCATTTACTTAGCGACAATAATACATCGCTTGCGAACTACGGCAAGAGGCACATACGCGCCTCTTCTCACACTTTGATTTTTTTGAGCCC
>ERZ773049.73-NODE-73-length-58175-cov-9.064143_pt1 | contig 58175 bp, 53 predicted proteins | sample MGYA00580633_ERZ773049 | MGnify/ENA primary metagenome ERZ773049 (study PRJEB29015, sample SAMEA2737991) | human oral metagenome | biome: human oral; feature: human-associated habitat; material: dental | place: China | collected 2066 ...
TCCCTTCGCGGGGACCGGCCACCTCTTCGTTGTTTGTGTGCTTCGGTGACAAACTAGAGCGCGAGTCGGGTGGCCCGCACGTCCCAGTACTCGGGGCCGTCCGTGAGCACCTCGAAGGTCCACTCGCCGGGTAGCTGGGCGATTTGGGCCAGGAGGGGCCTGGGCAGGTGCGGCGCGCGGATAATGAAGGCTTCGCCCGCATTCATCGACTGGGCGGCGCCGAGTACGGCGGCGTGGCGAATCCGGTGAGGGATCGCCGATGCGTCGATCATCGGCTCCGCACCCTCGTGTGCGCCGCAGCCGCAACCGTCGCTACGTACCTCGGTCAGGGGAAGTTCTTCGATGGTCATTGGTGACCTTTCTGTGGTGACGCTGTGATTGGCGCACGCGAGTCGTGCACACGCGTAATTTTACCGGTTTTTCCCCTTCGATACCCAGTGGGATGGGGCGATGCGAGCGGCCCGTGAGGTATACCCGGTAGGGGTATCATAGGATACCCCTACCGGGTATACCCTCTCGCACCCGTTCGATGTGGGCGCTGTCGTTGGGAGGCTGAATGAGGTCACGACGATCGTTCCGGGATGCTTACGCCCTCGATCACGGCCACGATGCGTCGCTGACTCGCACGCCGTCGCCCGCCTCGCCGTGACGAATGCGCGCCGGGCGCGTACCATGATGGCGATATCAATCCTTTAATGACCGTCCCGTGAGGCGGGGAAGGAGCTAGCAGTGGCAGCACTGCATGCCGATCGCGCTCAGCGCGGCAAAGAAGTACTGGGAGTCGGCGACGTCGCGCGCTCCCTGACGCGTATTGCATACGAGATCGTCGAACGCAACGGAGGCGGCGAGGGCCTCGTCATCGCGGGCATTCCGACTCGAGGAGCGACGCTTGCTCGTCGCCTCGTTAACAGGATTCGCGAGGTGTCGGGCACCTACGCGGATCTGGCGATCATCGACACCACGCTGTTCCGAGACGACCTCGCCAGCCAGCCGCTTCGTTCTCCGAAGGAAACGCTGATACCGGTTGCTGGGATCGACGGAAAGACCATTATTCTCGTCGACGATGTGCTCTACACGGGGCGCACCATCAAGGCCGCCCTCGATGCGCTGACCAGGATCGGCCGACCGTCGGCGGTCCAGCTGGCGGTCCTGGTGGATCGCGGGCACAGGGAACTGCCGATCCGGCCCGACTACGTCGGCAAGAACCTGCCGACGTCGCGCGAGGAGACCGTCACCATCTTGCTTGACGAAACGGACGGGCGCGACGGCGTCCTTCTCGGGAAAGGCCGATAAGCGATGAGCCTGAGCCATCTCATTTCGATCCGCGACCTGACGCGCGAGGAGGCGGTTCTGATCCTCGACACGGCGGAGCAGATGGCCGCCACACAGAACCGGGGCATCAAGAAGCTCCCCACGCTTCAGGGTAAGACCGTCGTCAACCTCTTTTTCGAGGATTCGACGCGCACGCGCATCTCCTTCGAGACCGCCGCCAAGCGTTTGAGCGCCGACGTCATCAACTTCCAGGCCCGAGGTTCCTCGGTCTCCAAGGGGGAATCTCTCAAGGACACCGCCCTGACCCTGCAGGCAATGGGAGCGGACGCTGTTGTGGTACGCCACTCCTCGTCCGGAGCCGCCCACCGACTCGCGTACGCCGGCTGGATGAACCTTCCCGTCCTCAACGCGGGTGACGGCACCCACCAGCATCCCACCCAGGCACTGCTCGACGCGATGACGCTCAGGCGCCACTACGCGACCGGGGGAGGGACCCCGCACGCGGGCACGGGACTCGATGGAGCGCACGTGGTTATCGTCGGCGACATTCTCCACTCGCGGGTCGCGCGCTCCAACGTCGATCTTCTCACGATGCTCGGTGCCCGCGTCACCCTCGTTGCACCCCCCACGCTCCTGCCCATCGGTGTGGAGGCCTGGAAGTGTGAGACATCCTACGACTTTGATGATGCGATCGCGTCTCGGCCCGACGCGGTCATGATGCTGCGGGTCCAACGTGAGCGGATGTCCGGAGCGGGAGGCGGGTTTTTTCCCTCCCCGGGCGCCTATCACTCTGAGTACGGGCTCACTCCCGAACGCTTCGCACGCCTCGACCCTCACGCCGTGGTGATGCACCCCGGCCCGATGAATCGCGGCCTCGAGATCTGCGCCGAAGCAGCCGATTCGGACCAATCAGTAGTCGTCGAACAGGTGGGCAACGGCGTGTGCATCCGCATGGCCGCGCTCTATCTGCTCCTCGCATCGGAAGGACAACGCAATGACTGAACAGACCCGCGACATTCTCATCACGGGAGCCTCATTGCTCGGAAAGGGCGCGACGGACATTGCGCTCTCCCGGGGCGTGATTGTTGGCATCGGCCCCGACGCGTCAGGCGCTCTGACCGATCCGCGCGTCATTGACGCAGCAGGTCTCATCGCCCTGCCCGGCCTCGTCGACATGCACACGCACCTGCGTCAGCCGGGTGGAGAGGATGCCGAAACGGTTTTCACGGGGACGCGCGCGGCGGCCGTCGGAGGCTACACGGCCGTTCACGCCATGGCGAACACCACCCCGACTCAGGACACGGCGGCCGTCGTTGATCAGGTGCTGCGTCTGGGGGAGGCGGCCGACTGGGTGGAGGTGCGCCCCGTTGGCGCGGTGACGAAGGGCCTGGCTGGCAAGCAACTCGCGGCCCTGGGATCCATGGCTCGCTCACGCTCGCGCGTGAGGGTCTTCTCCGACGACGGAAAGTGCGTCTCCGACCCCGTCCTGATGCGCCGCGCGCTCGAGTACGTCAAGAGCTTCGGCGGCGTCATCGCTCAGCACAGTCAGGATCCCGAGCTGACCGAGGGCTCGCAGATGAACGAGTCGCCACTGTCGGGCCAGCTGGGCCTGGCGGGATGGCCGGCCGTCGCCGAGGAAGCCATCATCGCTCGCGATATCCTGCTGGCCAAGCACGTCGGCTCGCGCCTGCACGTGTGCCACCTGTCCACGGCTGGATCCGTCGACATTGTTCGCTGGGGCAAAGCGCAGGGCGTCAACATCACCGCCGAGGTGACGCCCCACCACCTGCTGCTCACCGAGCAGCTCGCCTCCACCTACGACCCTCTCTTCAAGGTCAACCCGCCGTTGCGACGCTCCGAGGACGTCGAAGCCGTGCGCGAGGGCTTGGCCGACGGCACGATCGACTGCGTCGGGACCGACCACGCCCCCCACCCTCTCGAGATGAAGGACTGCGAGTGGCAGGCCGGCGCCTTCGGAATGACCGGACTGGAGACGGCGCTTCCGATCATCATCGAGACGATGGTCGACTCCGGTCGCATGACGTGGGAGGACGTCGCCCGCGTCATGTCCACCGCTCCGGCGCGCATCGGAGGGGTCGACACCCAGGGGCGAGGCCTCGTCGAGGGCGCACCCGCGCACGTCACCCTGGTTGACGCCTCGGTTCGTACGACGGTCGATCCCGCCGCACAGTGGACGAGGTCGACCAACTGCCCGTATCGCGGCATGGAACTTCCGGGTCAGGTGCGCTACACCATCTACGGCGGTGTGCCGACGGTCGTTGACGCCGCCCCGATCGCCAAGGAGGACCGATGACGTCGAGCAATACCGCTCTGCTCGTGCTGGAGGACGGAACCGTCTTTCGGGGACGAGCCTGGGGCTCTCGCGGCCGCACCCTCGGCGAAATCGTCTTCTCGACCGGCATGACGGGATACCAGGAGACCCTCACCGACCCGTCGTACCACCGCCAGATCGTCGTCATGACGGCTCCGCACATCGGCAACACGGGGGTCAACGACGAGGACCCCGAGTCCTCACGGATCTGGGTCGCCGGCTTCGTGGTACGCGACGGCGCCAGGCGCGCATCCAACTGGCGTTCTCGGCGCGAACTCGAGGACGAACTCCTCGCGCAGGGAATTGTTGGCATCGCGGACGTTGACACTCGCGCCGTCACCCGACACATCCGCGAGCGCGGAGCCATGCGGGCGGGCATATTCTCCGGTGACGCGCTCCCCGCCGGCGCGCTCTACCTGGCGGAGGAGGCCATCACCTCCCTGGTACGCATCGTGGCCGAGTCTCCGGCGATGAGCGGCCAGGCCCTGGCCGCGCAGGTGTCGACCGAGGAAACGTACGTCGTTGAGCCGCTCGGCGAGTTCGAGGGTGCTGACCCCCTTGCTCGTGTCGTGGCCGTCGACCTGGGTATCAAGTCGCGTACCCCGTACCACCTGGCTGCGCGAGGAGCGCGCGTCTATGTCGTCCCCTCCACGGTCTCCTTTGCCGACATTGAGTCGCTGAACCCCGACGGCGTGTTCTTTTCCAACGGTCCCGGTGATCCCTCCACGGCCGACCGGGAAGTGGGCGTTCTACGCGCCGTGTTGGATGCGGGCATCCCCTACTTCGGCATCTGTTTTGGTCACCAGCTCTTTGGACGAGCCCTCGGCTACGGTACCTACAAGTTGAACTATGGTCATCGCGGTATCAACCAGCCCGTCAAGGACCTGGAGACCGGGCGCGTGGAGATCACCGCGCACAATCACGGCTTCGCCGTGGACGCCCCCGTGGGTTCGGATTCTGTGGCGCCTTTTGACGCCGGCCGCTACGGGCGTATCACGGTCTCACACGTCGGGCTCAACGACGGTGTCGTGGAGGGCCTTCGAGCCCTCGACATTCCCGCCTTTTCTGTCCAATTCCACCCCGAGGCGGCGGCCGGCCCCCACGACGGGGAGCTGCTCTTCGACCGCTTTATGTCGCTCATGATCGCCGCTAAGGAGAACCGCTGATGCCCCGCAGGAACGATCTTTCTTCCGTTCTCGTTATTGGGTCCGGTCCCATCGTGATCGGCCAGGCCTGCGAGTTCGACTATTCGGGCACCCAGGCGTGCCGCGTGTTGAAGGAAGAGGGACTGCGCGTCATCCTCGTCAACTCCAACCCGGCCACCATCATGACGGACCCCGGCATTGCGGACGCGACCTACGTCGAGCCGATCACGCCCGAGGTGGTCGCCTCGATCATCGAGAAGGAACGCCCCGACGCTCTGCTGCCCACCCTGGGTGGACAGACGGCCCTCAACACGGCGGTTGCGCTCTCGGAGATGGGCGTGCTGGAGCGCTTCGACGTCGAGCTGATCGGTGCGTCTATCGACGCGATTCGCGCCGGCGAGGATCGTGAAGAGTTCAAGGCGATCGTGGAGCGCTCGGGCGCCGAGGTCGCACGCTCGTTCATCGCTCATACGCTGGAGGAATGCCACGCGGCGGCGGCCGAGCTCGGCTATCCGCTTGTCGTTCGCCCCTCCTTCACCATGGGTGGTTTGGGCTCGGGGTTCGCCTACACGCCCGAGGACCTGGATCGCATAGCGGGGCAAGGGTTGGCTGACTCGATCACCACCGAGGTGTTGCTCGAGGAGTCAATCCTCGGTTGGAAGGAGTACGAACTCGAGTTGATGCGCGACAAGGCGGACAACGTCGTGGTCGTGTGTTCGATCGAGAACGTTGACCCCGTCGGAGTGCACACGGGCGATTCGATCACGGTTGCGCCCGCGCTGACGCTCACGGATCGCGAGATGCAGCGCCTGCGCGACATCGGTATTGCGGTGATCCGCGCGGTGGGCGTTGACACGGGAGGCTGTAACATCCAGTTCGCGGTCCACCCCGAAACCGGCCGCGTCATCGTCATCGAGATGAACCCGCGCGTCTCGCGTTCCTCCGCGTTGGCATCGAAGGCGACGGGCTTCCCGATCGCGAAGATCGCGGCGCGCCTGGCAACCGGTTACACCCTCGATGAGATCCCCAACGACATCACGGGATCCACCCCGGCGTCCTTCGAGCCCACGCTCGACTACGTGGTCGTCAAGGTGCCTCGCTTCACCTTCGAGAAGTTCCCGGCGGCGGATCCGACCCTGACGACGTCGATGAAGGCGGTCGGCGAGGCCATGGCCATTGGGCGCTGCTTCACCGAGGCGTTGCAAAAGGCGCTGCGCTCGATCGACAAGGGGGGTGTGCAGTTCCACTGGGACGGGCAGGCTCCGACTCCCGAGGAGACGAGGTCGCTCGTCGCGGCCGCCGCTACGGCCACCGAGGGCAGGCTCGTGCAGGTTCAGCAGGCGATCCGTGGGGGAGCGAACCTGTCCGAGCTCTTCGAGTCCACGAAGATCGATCCGTGGTTCCTCGACCAGATGTTCCTTCTCGACGAGGTCGCGCAGCGGATCCGCCAGGCCGAGGCACTCACCGGCGCCGTGTTGGCGCAAGCGAAGCGTCACGGCTTTTCGGACCGCCAGATCGCAGCGATCCGCGGCCTGTCGGAGGAGACCGTGCGCGAGGTGCGAGGGGCCTTCGCCATCCATCCCGTCTTTAAGACGGTCGACACCTGCGCCGCGGAGTTTGCCGCCCGCACGCCCTACCACTACTCGACCTACGATCAGGAGAACGAGGTTCGCCCGCGAAGCCGCGAAGCGGTGATCATTCTCGGAGCGGGTCCGAACCGGATCGGTCAGGGAATCGAGTTCGACTACTCGTGCGTGCACGCGGCCATGGCGCTACGCGAGCACTACGACACGATCATGGTCAACTGCAATCCGGAGACGGTTTCGACCGACTACGACATCTCGGACAGGCTGTACTTTGAGCCTCTCACGCTGGAGGACGTGCTGGAGGTCTACCGGGCGGAGTGCGCGGCCGGCCCCGTCAAGGGAATGATCGTTCAGCTCGGAGGCCAGACCCCGCTGTCGTTGGCCGCCGACCTGGAGCGCGCGGGTGTGCCGATCCTGGGAACGAGCCCGCACGCGATTGACATGGCCGAAGACCGGGAGGAGTTCGGCAAGGTCCTGGAGGCCGCGGGCTGCCCGGCGCCCGCGCACGACACCGCCCACACGCCCGAGCAGGTTCTGTCGATCGCGCATCAGGTGGGTTACCCCGTGCTCGTTCGCCCGTCCTTTGTTCTGGGAGGACGCGGCATGGCGATCGTCAATGACGAGGCTGGAATGCGCGACTACCTGGAGAACCATGACGCGGACCTTCTCTTCTCGAGGGGCCCATTGCTCATCGATCGCTTCCTGGACGCAGCCATTGAGATCGACGTCGACGCACTGTACGACGGTCAAGAACTATTCATGGGCGCGATCATGGAGCACATTGAGGAAGCCGGGATTCACTCCGGCGACTCTTCGTGCGTTCTTCCCCCGATGACCCTGTCCGCACGGGAGCTGGAGCGTATCACCGACTCAACCGAGGCGATCGCTCGCGGGGTGGGCGTGCGCGGACTCATCAACATCCAATTCGCCCTGCTCTCCGACACTCTCTACGTGATCGAAGCAAATCCGCGCGCCTCGCGTACGGTTCCTTTCGCATCGAAGGCAACGGGCGTGCAACTTGCCAAGGCCGCCGCGCTCATTCAGGTAGGTGCCTCGATTGCGTCGCTGCGCGCGTGCGGGGTCCTTCCCACCCGGGACGCGCGCACGATTCACGACGGGGGCTCCATCGCGGTCAAAGCGGCGGTCTTGCCCTTCAAGCGATTCCGCACGCGCCGAGGCGAAACCGTCGACACGGTGCTCGGTCCGGAGATGCGTTCCACCGGTGAGGTGATGGGCATCGACCGTGACTTCCCGACCGCCTTCGCCAAGTCGCAGCTCGGCGCCTCCACCGACATGCCGACCTCGGGCACGATCTTCATCTCGATCGCGGATACGGATAAGCGCGCGATCGTGCTCCCCGCTGCGCGGATGGCCGAGCTGGGCTTCACGATCCTGGCGACCTCAGGCACTGCTTCCGTCCTGCGGCGAAACGGGATCGAGGCGCGCGCGGTGCGCAAGTCCTCGGAGGGGCGGGGCAAGGATGGGGAGCCCACGATCGTCGACCTGATCAACGATGGCTCCATTAACATGGTCGTCAACACACCGCAGCGATCCGCTCCCCGAAATGACGGCTACCAGATTCGCGCGGCGGCGGTGGCACAGGATTGCCCGGCGGTGACGACGCTGCAGGCCTTCAACGCGATGGTTCAGGCCATTGAGGTCCGCAAGCGCGGCGCGTACGCCGTTCGTTCCCTTCAGGAGTGGGACGCTCGTCGAACGGAGGAGACACGATGACGCACACGACAACATCCGCGTCGCCCGGCTTCGGCGACCGCCTCTATGCCGCTATGCGCGAGCACGGCCCAGTGTGCGTCGGTATCGATCCACACGCCTCGCTTCTGACATCCTGGGGGCTCACTGACGACGCCAATGGGGTGCGCGAGTTCTCGCTGCGCGTCATCGATGCGCTCGGGGGACGGGTGGCGGCTTTCAAGCCTCAGTCGGCGTTCTTTGAGAGGCACGGCTCACGAGGCGTGGCAGTCCTTGAGGAGGTGATCGCCGCCTGTCGCGAGGTTGGATCGCTGAGCATCGTGGACGCTAAGCGCGGAGATATCGGCTCAACGATGGATGGCTACGCCCAGGCCTACCTCGCCGATTCGTCTCCGTTGGCAGGCGACGCGGTCACGCTGTCACCCTACCTTGGGGTCGGCTCACTCGCGCCCGCACTCGAACTGGCACGGCGCACCGGTCGGGGCGTCTTCGTCCTCGCGCTGACGTCGAACCCCGAGGGGGCGTCCGTGCAGCACGCTCGCGGAGCCAGTGGCGCGAGCGTCGCGGGGGACGTTGTGTCCCAATTGGCGGAATTTAACGCAAGCTGTGACAAATCGCACCTTGGCCCCGCCGGGATCGTCGTCGGCGCGACAGTCGGGGACGCGATCAAGCGACTCGGCCTTGATCTTTCGGCTCTGCGCGGGGCGTTTTTGGCTCCAGGAGTGGGTGCGCAGGGAGCGGGAGCGGCGCAGGTCAGGCAGGTTTTCGCCGGGGTTGAGGACGCCGTTCTCGCCTCTTCCTCGCGCGCGATCCTGTCTGCTGGCCCTAGCATGAGCGCCTTGCGTCAGGCATACCTGGCGACAGCCGGTTCGTTGCAATAGTCTGTCCCAATAGCTAAGAGTGACCCGTTTGATCTGGCAATCATGCTCTGATTGGTGACATAGTTTATTTACCGAAGATACCAACGGAGGAGATGATCAGAATGGCACTACCTGATCTCACGCCGGAACAGAGGGCACAGGCTCTCGAGAAGGCAACTCAGGCACGTCGGCGTCGCGCCGAGGTGAAGAACGCGCTCAAGGCGCGCTCGATGAACCTATCCGAGGTTCTTGAACTCGCCGACTCCGACGAGGCCGTGGCGAAGATGAAAGTCGTTTCGCTTCTTGAGTCCCTGCCTCGCGTCGGTACGAACACCGCCGCAGTCCTGATGGACGAGTACAAGATCGCTCAGAGTCGGCGCGTGCGCGGCCTCGGTCCGGTCCAACGCAAGGCTCTCGTTGAGCGTTTCGGCTGAGCCCTCTGGGCGTGGCACACTTGTGTCATGACTCAGGCTCAATTGACCGTTCTCGCCGGACCGACAGCCGTCGGAAAGGGTACCGTCGTCGCAGCCCTCACCAGGCGCTATCCGCAGCTACGGGTATCGGTGTCCGCCACGACGCGCGCTCCTCGCCCAGGTGAGAAGGAAGGCGTTCACTACTTTTTCGTCTCCCCGCAAGAGTTCGACGACATGATCGAACGCGGAGACATGCTTGAGTGGGCACTCGTTCACGGGACCAACAAGTACGGCACGCCCCGCGGCCCGGTTGACGAGTCCCTGAACGCGGGCGTGCCTGTGCTTCTCGAGATCGATCTGGACGGCGCTCGCCAGGTGCGGGCCACCAGGCCCGACGCTTGCTTCATTTTTCTTGCGCCACCCTCGTGGGAGGAACTTGAGCGTCGGCTGATCGGGCGTGGAACCGAGGGACCCGAAGAGCGCGAGCGGCGCCTACGCACGGCCAGGATCGAGATGGAGGCCGCCTCCGAGTTCGATCACGTTGTGATCAACGACGACATCGAGCGCACGGTGGATGAGCTGGCTGGACTCATTGGCCTGGAGTAGTATCTACCTGAATCAGCCACTGAGAGGAAGACACGCATGTCCGGAATTGTTGCCCAGCCCGTGGGTATTACGTCTCCACCCATTGATGATCTGCTGGAGCACGTCGATTCCAAGTACGCGCTGGTTATTTTCGCGGCAAAGCGAGCCCGCCAGATCAATTCCTACAACCTGCAGCTCCAGCAGAACATGATTCAGTTCGTGGGCCCGGTCGTTGATGTTCAGCCCGACGAGAAGCCCCTGGCCGTGTCGCTGCGCGAAATCAACGAGGGGATGCTCTCGCTCGAGTCCAACCCTGAGGCCTGACCATGGCGAGCGTTGTCGTCGGTGTGACCGGCGGCGTCGCGGCATTCAAAGCCCCCATCGTGGTCCGCGAGTGTCAACGCGCGGGCCACGACGTGCGTGTGGCTGCGACCTTGTCCTCTCTGGACTTCGTTGGCCGTTCGACGTGGGAGGGCATCACCTCCCGTCCTGTCGCCGTCGACATCGCGGGGGAGGGGCGCGCTGAGCACGTGGAGCTCGCTCGCGTCGCGGACCTGATCATCGTCGTCCCGGCAACGGCCAACACGCTCGCCAAGCTCGCAGCTGGCTTCGCCGACGACATGGTGTCGCTCACGGTTCTCGCCAGTGCCGCTCCGGTCGTCGTCGCGCCCGCCATGCACTCGAACATGTGGCTGGCGAGCGCCACGCAGGCCAATGTGGCAACATTGCGTCGCCGCGGCGTGCATGTGATCGACCCCGAGACGGGCGCGCTGGGTTCGGGAGACAGCGGAATCGGGCGCCTGGCCGATCCGGTGTCGATCGCACGGCAGGCGTTGGCCCTGCTCACGGCGGGCGGGCATTCGGCCCAGGCGCACACCCTGGCGGGCCGCACGATCGTCGTGACCGCCGGGGGCACACGCGAACCCATCGACCCGGTGCGCTACCTGGGGAATCGTTCGTCGGGGCGCCAAGGTGTGGCGATCGCGAGCGCCGCGGCGCGCGCGGGAGCACGGGTGCGCCTCGTCGCGGCCAACATCGACGCCTCCGTCCAGGCACTGGTTGCACCGGGAGTGGAGGTGCACTGCGTCGGCAGCGCGATGCAGATGCGCGATGCGACGATGGAGCTGGTGGGCGACGCCGATGCCCTGGTCATGACGGCCGCGGTGGCCGACTTTCGCCCAGAGCACACCCTTGGCGCCAAAATGAAAAAGGATCCCGGCTCAACCGATGCACCAAGCCTGAGCCTGATACGTAACCCGGACATTCTCGCCGAGATTAGCCACGGCCCGCATCGGCCCCCTCTCGTCATCGGCTTTGCGGCCGAAACCGGCACCGACGAGGAGATCATGGCTTTCGGGGCCGACAAGGCGGCCCGCAAAGGGGCCGACTACATCGCCGTCAATCGCGTCGGGGAGACAACGGGTTTTGGTGACGTCCCCAACGAGATCCGCCTTCTTGACGCCACCGGAACTCTCGTCGATCGTTACGTGGGTTCAAAGGATGACGTCGCTGCAGGTCTGATTGCTCGGGCTGCCGCTTTCCTTGATAACCTGAAGCGGTGAGTCAACAGCTTTTCTCTTCCGAGTCCGTCACTGAAGGCCACCCCGATAAGGTGTGCGACCGCATCTCCGATGCGATCTTGGACGCTCTGCTCGAGGTGGACCCCCGTTCTCGCGTCGCCGTCGAGACAATGGCTGCCACCGGCCTCATTCACGTCGCCGGTGAGGTCACGACCGAGGCCTACGTGGAGATTCCCGAAATCGTACGCCGGGAGATCCTCTCCATCGGCTACGACTCCTCGCGCGTGGGCTTTGACGGGGCTTCTTGCGGAGTCTCGGTATCCCTCGACGGTCAAAGCCCCGACATTGCAGGCGGCGTCGACGAGGCCCTCGAAGTGCGCGGTGCTCGCAGCACGGATCCCCGGGATCGCCTGGGGGCCGGCGACCAGGGCATCATGTTCGGCTACGCGTGCGCCGACACGCCCGATCTCATGCCCGCACCGATCTGGCTCGCCCACCGCCTCGCCAAGCGCCTCACCGACGTGCGCAAGCAGGGGATCGTTGAGGGTCTTCGCCCCGACGGCAAAACCCAGGTCACGCTCGCCTACGACAACGACCGCCCGGTGGGCATCGACACGATCGTGGTGTCCACCCAGCACGACGAGTGCATGAGCCAGCTGGCCGTCGCTGATGCCGTGCGCACCCACGTCATCGAGCCGGTCATCGACGAATCCGGCCTTGACCTGTCCACCTCAGCCATGAAGACGCTCATCAATCCCTCGGGTCGTTTTGTGCTGGGCGGACCAGCTGCCGACGCGGGCCTGACGGGCCGCAAAATCATCGTCGACACCTACGGCGGCATGGCACGCCACGGCGGAGGAGCGTTCTCCGGCAAGGATCCGTCAAAGGTTGACCGCTCCGCGACCTACGCGGCTCGTTGGGTCGCGAAGAACGTGGTTGCCTCCGGAGCCGCGCGCCGCTGCGAGATTCAGCTCGCCTACGCCATTGGGCGGGCGCACCCGATCGGCCTGTACGTCGACACCTTCGGCACGGCAGCGGTTAGCGAGGACAAGATTGCACACGCGATCCGCGAGGTGTTTGATCTCCGTCCTCTCGGCATGATCGAAGACCTCGACCTGGCGCGCCCCATCTACCGTGACACGGCGGCGTACGGCCACTTCGGGCGCGAACAGTTCCCGTGGGAGGCGACGAATCGCGTCGAGCAGCTCAGGGCCGCGCTTCAATGAGCACCTCGCCAGAAGCCGAGGATCTTCTGCCCTCCCGCGAGACCGAGAGTGCTCGGCGCTCGTGGCGTCGGCGCACGAGCGTCGAGATGGTGATCTCGGGGATAATCGGCCTTGTCACCTCCTTCGTTCTCTCGATCGAGGCGTGGCAGCTCGCTGCCGATTCCTCCGCGCGCTTCGGGTGCGATATTTCCTCGGTGCTGTCGTGTTCGGCCGTCGCCCAGACGTGGCAGGCACGCATCCTGGGCTTTCCCAACGCTTTCCTCGGCATTTTCTTCGAGGCGGTCGTGCTCGCCATCTCAGTCGCCCTATGTGCCGGGGTGAGATTTCCCCGCTGGTACATGCTCGGCACAAACCTGCTCTACACGGTTGCGCTCTTCTTCGCCTTCTGGCTCTTTTCGCAGTCGTACTTCGTCATCCAGGTCCTGTGCCCCTGGTGCCTGCTCATCACGCTCACGACAACCCTGGTCTTTGCCGGCTTGACTCGAATCAACGTCCGCGACGGCGTGATTCCCGCGCCCCAGGGGCTGCGTCGGGCGGTCGCCCAGGGCCTCGACTGGGCGCTGTGGGGCCTCATCATCTTCGGCGTCATTGCGATGGTGGTCGCCAAGTACGGCGTGAAGCTTCTGGGCTAGGAATCACGCACGTGAGCATGCTCTGTGCTTGACTGTGTTCATGACTTCCATGCAGGGCATGCTTGAGGGCTTCGAGGCGCCGTCAACGCGCAGCGCCGACGTCGCGCGCGTCCTCGTTGACGTTGATCTGCCCCACATGGATAGGCCTTTGGACTACATAGTGCCGGCCGGGCTCGCCGACGCAGCCGTCGTGGGTTCCCTCGTGCGCGTACGCCTGTCCTCCGCGAGGATCGACGGCTGGATCGTTGAGAGAACCAGGCGGGAGGTGGGCGAGGGAACCGCGAGCCTCGAGTCCGTCGTGTCTTCGACTCCCGTGCTTGCGCCATCCATCTACGAGACCGCACGCCGCATCGCGGCACGTTTCCTTGCCACGACGTCTCAGGTACTGTCCCTCGCCATCCCGCCCCGCCACGCGCGCGCGGAGCGAGAGGCGCGTGACGAGAATGCTCCCGCCTGGCCCACGGTCACCTCGGATCATGTGGGCCTCGGCTGGGAGGCCTATCCGGCCGGGGAGGCGTTCGTGTCCCGGTTGCGGGCGGGGGAGTCACCGCGTGCGATAGCCACGATGCTGCGCCCGCGCCTGCGTGGCTGCCTGTCCGAGGCCGTCGCGTCGACGGTCGCCTCTAGGCGCTCCGTCATCGTCGTGACGGCAACCGGCGAGCAGGCTGGACGCTATGCGCGGGAGCTGTCCGAAGACCTTTCGATCCCGGTATCGCTGGCGGGTTCGGAGGTGGCTGCCGAGAAGCGCTACCGCCTCCACGTGGCTGCCTCGCTCGGACGGGTTCCGGTCGTCGTGGGAACGCGATCGGCCGTGTGGGTTCCCTGCTCCCGACTCGGCCTCATCATCATCGTCGACGACGGCGATGACCGCCTGCGCGAACGCCGCTTCCCCAGGTGCGATGCGCTTGATGTGGCGGTTCAACGGTGCGCGGTGGAAGGCAGTGGCCTCCTTGTCGCGTCGTCAGCGCGCTCGGTGAAGGCTCAGGCGCTTGTACGCTCAGGCTGGGCCGTCGGGATCGAGCCAACGCCCCAGGCCCTGCGCGAGGCCACGCCACGCGTCCACCTCCACGGCAGCACCCAGGCCGAGCGCGAAGGCGCTGGCGGCCTCATGCGCATCCCGCAGGCAGCGTTGCGGATGATTCGCGGGGCGCTGCGCTCCGGACCAGTCCTCATCCAGGTCGCGTCTGCGGGATACTGGCCGACCGTCGTGTGTCGCCGGTGCGAGGAGCGTGCCCGCTGCCGCACGTGCTCGGGCCCCTTAAGCGCCGAGGCCGACGGGGTCGTGTCGTGCGCGTGGTGTGCCCGCCAGCAGCAGTCCTGGCGGTGCCCCCACTGTTCGGGAACCCAGCTGCGAGCAACCCGCGTCGGCTCCGCGCGCACCGCCGAAGAGATCGCCAGAACGCTGCGCGACGTGTCTGTCCTCGAGTCCTCCGCCGCACACCGCATCAGCCGTCGGCTACCGGCGCGACCGACCGTCGTCGTGGCCACGGCGGGCGCCGAACCACCCGTCGATGACGGCTACGCCGCCGCCGTCATCCTCGACGCCCCCGCACTCGCCGGACGACCCGAGCTGTGGGCACCCGAGGAGGCCGCGCGCCGATGGCTTGACGCGCTCTCCCTGGTCAGGCCGGGGCACCCCGGCCTCATCGTCGGTTCCATCCCCGACTCACTCGGGCAGATGCTCGTGCGCTGGGCTCCCACCGAGTACGCCGAACGCCTCCTGGACGAGCGGGAGGCTCTTGGCTTCTTCCCCGCATCAACGATGGTCGCGCTCGACGGAGCGGCCGCACAGGTACGTCAGGTCGCCGACCAGGTTGTTCGTCAGGGCGGCGCCGAGCTCGTTGGAACGGTCGTTCGTCCCGCCACGCGGGAGGGGCAGGAGAACGAGGTGCGCACCCTTGTGCGCGCGCCGCTGGCACGCTCGGGTGACATGCTTCGGGTGCTCACGGACATCCGTCGGTCGCGCAGCGCACGCAAGGCGCCTACCGTCGCAATGAGCGTCAACCCACCCGAGCTCTTCTGAGTGCGGCCACGCACCGTGCCGTAGACTGGCTCACGTGCGTATCATCTTCGCAGGAACCCCCGAAGCCGCAGTCCCCACGCTGCGTGCTCTGCACGCCTCGTCACACGAGGTGGTCCTCGTCATCACCCGCCCGCCGGCGCGGCGCGGCCGTGGCAAGACACTGCATCCGTCACCGATCGCCGAGCTAGCGGCGAGCGTCGGCCTCGAACTCCTTGAAACAAGTTCGCTCAAGACACCCGAGATCGCCCAGCGGATCGCCGACGCTCGCGCCGACATCGGCGTCGTCGTCGCCTACGGCGGGCTCGTACCGGCGACCATCCTGGAGATGCCGACCCACGGATGGATCAACCTGCATTTCTCGGACCTGCCCCGGTGGCGGGGGGCCGCCCCCGTCCAGTGGGCGATTCGCGCCGGGGATACTTCCACGGCCTCCTGCGTGTTCGCGTTGGAGGAAGGACTGGACACCGGCGCCGTCTACTCGCGTGTCGAGGTGCCTATCGCGCGTCACAGCGCCGGCGACCTCCTCGCTTCGATGGCCTGTGCCGGAGCACACCAGGTCCTCGGTGTCGTCGACTCGCTTGAGTCCGGAACCGCCCACGCCCACCCGCAGCCCGAGGAAGGCGTCACCCACGCGCGCCGCCTCAGCCGCGCAGACGGCTACGTGTCCTTCACCCACAGCGCCGACCACGAGGACCGTGTCATCCGCTCCGTCACCCCCAACCCGGGAGCCTTTACCGTCTTGCCCGGCGGAGCACGCATGAAGCTGGGCGTCGCCACTCCGGTTGAACGCTCGGACTTGGAGCCCGGACAGCTCGAGGTGACCAAGCGAGAGGTGACGGTGGGATGCGCGAGTGGGGCTCTTCTCCTCGGCGACGTCGCTCCGGCCGGCAAGTCCTGGATGGACGGGGCGGCTTGGGCGCGGGGAGCACGCCTGGGCGAGGAGGTTCGCCTCGGAGGCGAGACGGGAGCGCAGCAGTGAGCGAGAAGCGCTACGCCGACGGTTACCGGAAGCTGCGTCTGGCTGACGAACCTCGCCGCGTCGCATACGAGGTGCTGCGGGCCGTCACGGTCGACGGAGCATTCGCGAACATCATCTTGCCCAAAGCTCTGCGTCAGGCACGCTTGCACGGTCATTTTTCGGATCGCGACGCGGCCTTTGCTTCCGAGCTCGTCCACGGCACGCTGCGGGCCATGGGATGGCTCGACTGGGTGATCGCACGCCACGTGGACCGCTCGCTGTCCCAGCTTGACCCGCGTGTCCTCGTTCTCCTGCGCGTGGGTGCCCATCAGCTCCTCGACATGCGCGTTCCCGACCACGCGGCCGTGTCTGCGACCGTTGACGTGGCGCGCGAGCACCTGACCGATGGTCCGGTCCGCTTCATCAACGCCGTCCTGCGTTCAATCACGCGGGAGGGGCCGGGCGAGCGTGAGGCAGCCCTGGAGGCCATCGAGGACGAAGACGAGGCTCTCGGCGTGCGCTACTCCCATCCCTCGTGGATGGTGCGGGCTTTTCGTGAGGCGCTTGTTGCGCACGGCTATCCCGCCGGCGAGCTTATTGATGTCCTGAAGGCCGACAATGAGGTCCCCACGGTCACGCTCGTCGCCCGCCCCTCGCTGATGACCGTCGACGAGCTTGCCGACGAAGCCGAGGACGTTCTCGACACGCGCGTCGCCTTCGGGACCGTCTCGCCCTACGCGGTTCTCCTCGAATCTGGTGATCCCGCGCGTCTGCCGTCGATTCGAGACGGGCGTTGCGGAGCTCAGGACGAGGGCTCGCAGCTGGCCGCGTTGATTGCGGCCTCGGCCCCGCTCGATGGGGGCCGGGACGAGCGCTGGCTCGACTTATGCGCGGGCCCGGGCGGGAAGGCGGCAATGCTTGCCGGACTCGCGGCGAATGTTGGCGCTCGGGTGACCGCCAACGAAGTGCACCCGCACCGCGCCAGGCTTGTCGAACGAACGACGCGGCTCCTCGACTCCATCGAGGTCGTCTCCGGTGACGGTCGGAGCTTCGGCGGGGGGCAGAGCGCCTGGCCGCTCGCTTCCTTTGATCGGGTCATCGTCGATGCCCCCTGCTCGGGCATGGGCTCGATGCGTCGGCGCCCCGAGTCGCGGTGGAACCGCACGCCCGCCGACGTGGCGGAGCTGACCCAGCTGCAGCACGAGCTTACCGAACGAGCAGTCGCGCTCACCCGTCCCGGTGGCGTCCTGACCTACGTCACGTGTTCCCCGCACGCGGCCGAAACGCGCGAACAGGTGGAGCGCTTGACACAGCGCGGTGAGGTCGAGCTGCTTGACACCGTCGCCCTGGCGAATGACTGCTGTCCCGCACCCCTCGACGTGCCCGCATCGGCAGGCGTCATCGCTGGGTCGCAAGGCCGCACGCTCCAGCTGTGGGACCACCGTTTCGGCACGGACCTTATGTTTGTTGCATGCATGCGCAAGCGCTAGCATAGGCGTTATGAACGCCACAATTAGCCCTTCGATTCTCAACTGTGACATCGCTGACCTGCGCGGCGAACTGAACAAGATCGCCGGAGCCGACGTCGCTCACGTCGACGTCATGGACAATCACTTCGTGCCCAACCTCTCGTGGGGGCTCCCGGTGGCCGAGGCCGTGGTCAAGTCCGGTATCCTTCCCGTTGACGCGCACCTGATGATCGAAGACCCGGATCGGTGGGCTCCCGGCTACGCCGAAGTCGGGTGTCACTCCGTCACCTTCCACGCGGAGGCGGCGGCAGCGCCGCTACGGCTGGCTCGCGAGCTTCACCGCCTCGGAGCACGTGCGGGCCTTGCCCTCAAGCCCGCCACCGATATCGCGCCCTTCGTCGACATCCTCAACGAGTTCGACATGATCCTCATCATGACTGTCGAACCCGGGTTTGGCGGTCAGTCCTTCATCGAGCAGATGATCCCGAAGATCGAGCGCACGCGGCGTGCGATCAACGCGGCCGGGTTGGAGGTGTCCATCCAGGTCGACGGCGGTATCTCTCGGACCACAATCGAGCGCGCGGCGGCTGCGGGTGCGGACAATTTCGTCGCCGGTTCCGCCGTCTTTCGAGCCGACGATGCTCATCGGGAGGTCGAGGTGCTGCGCGAGCTGGCCAACGCCCACACGCACTGAGCGCCGCATGCGTGCTGGTGTTCGAAAGAACGACGCGTCGTTTGTTGACCACCCGCTTTCTTTCATAGCGGAAATACCGCGCACGACGCGCCCGTCAATGGCACAATAGCAGGCGAGTACTCCGGGGTCGGTGAAAGTCCGAACCGGCGGTGATAGTCCGCGACCTGCCCTCACAGAACGGGGGTGGCTGAGCCGGTGAAATTCCGGCACCGACGGTGAAAGTCCGGATGGGAGGAGTGCATGAGGCGCATCCGTGCGCCTGCTGTGCTGCGCGTACCCCCGGTGTCGGAAAGTTAGTCGTGGCATCTCGGAACAAGCCTGGCGGCGCGCTGACCGTCGTGGCCCCGATCCTCTTTCTCGCCGTGTTGGCGGCTGGATGGTGGCTGTCCACGACGCTCACCGGCATCGAGGCCTGGCGCCTGCCACACCCCATGTCCGTCATCTCCAAGGGCTCCGTCATTTTGGTGCTCCCGACGACCTGGCACAGGGTGCAGGTCACCGGGGCCGAAGCGGTTGCCGGTTGTCTTCTCGGGTCGGCCGTCGCCCTGCCGTCAGCGTACGTGATCTACCGTTCGCGTCTGTTGGCCGCCGCGGTCGAGCCGTTCCTCGGGGCAACCCAGGCATTGCCCGCCATCGCTATTGCGCCCATTCTCGTCCTGTGGGTCGGCTACGGATTCACCGCGATTGTCGTGCTGTGTGCCCTGATGGTGTTCTTCCCGATTCTCGTTTCCACGGTCGTTGGCCTGCGTCATATCGATCGTGAACTGCTTGAAGCGGCAGCCCTCGACGGGGCAACGGGATGGACCATGGCCTGGCACATGGAGCTTCCGCTGGCGGCACCAGCAATCCTGGGCGGCTTGCGCAACGGTTTCGCTCTGTCTGTCACGGGTGCCGTCGTGGGGGAGATGGTCATGGGAGGCTCCGGGCTCGGGCAGGTACTCACTCAGATGAGAAACAACGTGGACACGGCCGGCATGTTCGTCGTCATCATCATCCTGTGTACGATGGCGACCCTGTTGTACACCATCGTGTACAGGATCGAGCGGTCGAAGCGCTACGAGATCACGCAGTGAAGGAGAATCCTTTGAAGAAGCTATCCACCATCGTTCGCGCCGCAGTTGTCGGTGCCTGCGCGTCGCTTGCCCTCGGCGCCTGCGCGGCACCCGATCGCACCGGTCAGTCCGGATCGGCGGACAACTCAGACGTCACAATCGGCCTGACCTACATTCCCAACATTCAGTTTGCTCCCGTGTACGTGGCCGATGCGCAGGGGACATACAACGATGCTGGTATCAGCACGACAATTCGTCACCATGGTTCTCACGAGGGGTTCTTTACGGCTCTTCTCGCCGGTGAGGAGGACGTCGTGATCGCGTCGGGCGACGAGGCCGCCGTGGCCGCCTCGCAGGGACTCGATATCGTTTCGATCGGGCAATACTACGCGTCCTACCCGGGGACGGTTATCGTGCCGGCAGATTCTCCGATCAACACTCTCGGCGACCTCGCAGGCAAGACGGTGGGCATTCCCGGTGAGCACGGTGCGAACTACTACGCGACACGCGCAGCCCTGCAGGAAGCTGGACTGGCTGAGTCGGAGGTAACGATCTCTCCGATCGGCTACACGCAGCAGGCCGCTCTCGCTTCGGGGCAGGTGGATGCAGTCGTCGGCTTTACGAACAACGATTCGGTGCAGATGCGCCTGGCTGGTCTCGATATCCGCGAGATCTCCTTGGACCCCTCGTCGACGCCGCTCGTGAGCGCGTCGATCATCACGACGCACAAGTGGGCGCAGGAGCATCCCGAGCAGGCACGCGCCGTCGTTTCGGCGACAACCCAGGCAATGAACGCTATTGCAGCCGATCCACAGATCGCCATTGATGCGACAAAGCCGTGGGATACCTCGCTCACGGACGAGGCGACGCTTACGTCCGCCCGCGCCGTGCTGACGGCCACCGTGCCCCTCTGGATCGGCGAGAGCGGGCATGCGACGGGGACGCAGGACGAGGCGACGTGGGCGCGCATGATCTCGTTCCTCGAATCCCTCGGCGAACTCCAGGGGAGGGTGGATCCATCGTCTGTTGTCACAAACGACTACGTTGTTGCCGACGCCAACGCCGACTCCTCGTCTCGGTCCTGACGGTGCGCCGCACCCCCAAGGTGCGCTCGCGAGACGTAGGGTGAACGGGTGAGTACCGCCCCCAACGCTAACGTGCGCGTCCTGGAGCTCTTCATCGAGCTTCTGGGAGCGAAGCCGGGCCGCACCAAGGCCCAGCTTCGCTCCCTTCCGGGATATCGCTCCTTGGGCTTGGACGCCTTTGAGACCCAGTTCCAGCGCGACAAGGATGCGCTGCGCGAGGCAGGAGCTCACCTGTCGATTGGGTCGGGAGAGCGTTACAGCATCGAGCGAGACTCCTTCGCACCCTCCATCGAGATCACGAGCGCTGACCGCGCGCTGATCTCCCTGGCGGCTCACGTGTGGGAGGGCGGCGAGATCCTCGCTGACTCGATTGACGCCAAGACTGCTGCGGGCACGCGCGACGACGCGACCGCGCCCCTCATTCGCCTCGGCCTGTCAGGCCTGATCCCTGCCACCCAGTTCGCGCGGGGCATCCGCGAAAGGCTCGTCGTTACCTTCACGTATCCGGGGTCGGCTCGTCTCACGGAGCGTTCGGTCGATCCGTGGGCGCTCACGGTACAGGGCCGCGCCCTGTACCTGTGGGGGTGGGATCTTGATCGGGAAGCCGAGCGCACGTTTCGCCTGTCGCGCGTGAGTTCGCCGGTTGGCTTCATCGGCCAGCCCGGGGATGCGTCGGTGGCACCCGCCGGGGCAGTACCCCCGCGCGTGTCGACGTTGGTCGCGCCCCGTGTCCACGTGCGCACTGAGTCGAACGCGCGCATGGTTCTTCTGGGCTACGAAGCGGGTGCGGGCCTCGATGGGGGACCCGCTCCTCGGCGGGGATGGGATGCTCTGTGCCTGGAGGACGCCGAACTTGGCACGTGGATTGCGCGTCTGTTGCCCCTCGCCGGCGACGTCATCGTCGTTTCCCCGCCACCGCTGCGCGAGGCAATCCTGGAGCGCCTGGCCACGGCCGCGACGTGGGGAGGGCGCCATGCCTGAAGCCGTACAGCTGGCCGTGGTTCGTCTCGCGTCGATGGTGGCGTGGATCGGTGAGCACCCCGGGGTGAGCGTCGATGAGCTGGCCACTCACTTTCACCGCACCCGGCGCCAGGTTCGCCGCGATATTGACTACTTGGCGTCGGTCGGCGACTCCATGCCCGGGGCGTCCTTCGAGATCGATTGGGGTTTGTACGAGGAGGAGGAACGGGTTTCTCTGCGCTCAACGATGGGAGCGTCGGCGCCGCTTCGCTTCTCCGAGGCCGAAGCGCAGGCTCTCCTCATCGGCCTGTCGGCGCTTGCGCCGCTTCTTGGCTCCGATCTTGCCGACCGTGTCCCCCACGCGGCGCTCGTCGTCTGTGCGCTGGGAGGCCTTGATGCCCTGCCCGGGGACGGGGGAGTCGATTTGACCCTGCAGCCGCCTGCTTCGGCCACCGTCGACGAGCTGCGTGAGGCGCTAACGCAAGGCCAGCGCGTGGAGTTTGATTACGTCTCCGCGCGCGCCTCGTCCCATCGCGTCGTCGATCCGTGGTCGCTTGAGGCCACGGCGACGGGCTGGCTCCTACACGGGTGGTGTACGCGCGCCGACGCGCCGCGTCGTTTTTCCGTCTCCTCGATCAGTAATCTTCGCGTGAGGGGACCGCGCACTCACCGTCCACGCCGCGTGCGCCAGGATGCCACGACCTGGACGCTGGAGGTGGACCGGGAGGCGAGGTGGATCGCCGACGAGTACGCGGGGTCGATCGTTGAGGAGTTGGCGGAGGGGGGAGCCCGCATCACCCTGCCCGTGTGGAACGAGGAGTGGGGCCTAAGCCTGCTCACCGACATCGCGTCTCACCTGCGCGGCGTTGACCCCGATAGGCGCGGCGACGCGGCTAAGCGCGCGCAGCACATGTTGTCCGTCTGGATGCAGGAGGAGTCGCCGTGAGCCCACCAAGACGCAGGCACCGCGGCCACGGACACGACCGCACGGCCACCCCGGAGCCGACCGGTGTGGGGGAGGGCAGTGCCGCCCAGCGCTACGCCGCGTACAAGGCCGAAGCGCAGGCTGCCTCGTCGCTGCGCGCACGCTGGGTCTCCACGCTGAGCTTCACTCCGGACCCGTTCCAGATCCAGGCACTCGACGCCGTCGAGGCTGGCAGCTCCGTCCTCGTTGCCGCACCCACAGGTGCCGGAAAGACGATCGTCGGCCAGTTTGGCGCTTACGTCGCCCTTGAGCAGGGGATGCGCGCTTTCTACACGACCCCGATCAAGGCTCTGTCCAATCAGAAGTACCTCGAGTTGTGCGATCTTTTTGGGGCCGCCAACGTCGGCCTGGCTACGGGCGACACGTCCGTCAACTCGGGTGCTCCCATCGTCGTCATGACGACGGAGGTGGCGCGCAACATGATCTATGCGGGCGCACCCCTGCGCGATCTGGGCGTCGTCATTCTCGACGAGGTCCACTACCTGGCGGATAAGATGCGCGGCCCTGTGTGGGAGGAAGTGATCATTCACCTGCCCGCACACGTCGCGATCATCGCGCTGTCGGCCACGGTGTCGAACGCCGAGGAATTCGGCGCGTGGATCCGGGAAGTTCGTTCCACCTGCGAGATCATCGTTTCCGAAAGGCGCCCGGTCCCGCTCTACCAGCACATGATTGTCGGCGAGGACATTTTTGACCTGTACGCGCCGACCGGAAAGGGAAAGCTCAATCCCGAGCTCGTGGCCGCGACGCGGGACTTTGGAATGCGCGGCGGGCGCGGCTCGCGCTCGTGGAACCGCGAGGTCCGAGTGCGGCGTGAATCGCGTCCCTCGACACTGATTTCTCTCGATCGCGGGCGCCTGCTACCCGCCATCACGTTCATCTTCTCGCGGGCAGGATGCGAGGATGCGGTACGCCAGATCCTCTCCACGCGCATCACGCTGACGACCCGCTCGGAGGCCGCCGAAATCGAGAGCTACGTGGATGAGGTGATCGCGCTTCTTCCCCCCGAGGATGCCATCGTCCTTGGCGCCGAGGCGTGGAAACGCGGCCTCATGCGCGGCATCGCCGCGCACCACGCTGGCATGCTGCCCCTCATGAAGGAGAGCGTCGAACACCTGTTCTCGCGTGGCCTCGTCAAGATGGTGTACGCGACCGAAACACTCGCGCTCGGTATCAATATGCCCGCGCGCACGGTCGTCATTGAATCATTGACGAAGTGGAACGGCTCGGCGCACGTCTCTCTGTCCGCCGGCGAGTACACGCAGCTCTCGGGACGCGCGGGGCGCCGCGGTATCGACACCGAAGGGCACGCGGTCGTCTCGCATCGCGGGGGAGTGGCACCCGAAGAGGTCGCCGCCCTCGCGTCGAAGCGCACGTACCCGTTGATTTCCGCGTTCACTCCGACGTACAACATGGTCGTCAACCTGCTCGCGCGCTCGACGCGCGCCCAGACTCGCAAGGTGCTGGAGTCCTCTTTTGCGCAGTATCAGGCCGATTCCGCTGTCGTCGCACTCGCGTCGCGCCTGACCGAGCTGGAGGCGCAGCGCGACGCGACGGCCGAGGACCTGTCGTGTTCGCACGGAGATGTCCGCGAGTACCTGACGCTGCGCGACCAGTTGGGTCAGACGGAGAAGTCTGGTGCGCGAGCGCGCAAGCGCGAGGCACGAGATGAATCGCGTCGTATTTTGTCCGGCGTGCGCCCGGGCGACGTCCTGGCACTGACTCGTGGCCGCAAGACACGCCTGTGCGTCGTTGGGGCGAAAGCCACCAGCGCCTCGGGCAGGGTTGAGGTCTCAGTGATCGGGGAGGACGCCACGTGGAGGGCGCTGGCCCCCGAGGACGTGCGCGGTGCAATTGCTGTCGTTGGACACATGTCCATTCCCGGTGGTTCTGCGCTACGGCGCACGAAGGAGCGCACGCGCATCGCCGGGGAGCTGCGCTCCGGCGCGGCCAAAGGAATTTACGAGGTCCCCGCAGAGTCTACGCAGGCCTTTGATCCGATCTCAGCACTGCGCGTTGCGATGCGTCAGCATCCGGTTCACCGCTGCCCGCACCGCGAGGAGCACGCTCGAGCGGGCGCCCAGTGGGCACGTCTGGAGCGCGAGATCAATCGTCTCCGTTCATCCATCGATTCCCAGACGGGTTCCGTGGCCGCCCAGTTCGACCGCGTCTGCGCGGTCCTCGAACGTCTCGGCTTTTTGGCCGGAGACGAGGTAACAGACGCGGGCCAACGCTTGCGCCGAATCTTCGGTGAACGCGACCTGGTGATCGCCATGTCGCTCGACGAAGGGGCGTGGGATGGCCTGGACGAGTGTGAGCTTGCCTCGATGGTCTCGGCGCTCGTCTACGATTCGCGCAGCGAGGACGATGCCCAGGAACTCGCTCCCTCGGGCGTGGGCACTCGCCTGCGCACCGCGTGGGAGGAGTGCATGGGCACGCTGGAGAGGGTGCATCGCGCCGAGAAACGCTACGGCTGTGATCCGACACCGGGACTAGACGGGGCGCTCATGGCGGCAACGCTGGCGTGGTCGCACGGGTCCACGCTCGCCACGGCAATCGAGGGCGCGCCGATTCAGCCGGGCGATTTCGTCAGGTGGATGCGTCAGGTCATGGACTGCTTGGGGCAGATCGCTTCAGCGTCCGACTCCTCGAATCTGGCTCGCCGAGCGGAGGGAGCCAAGGAACGCATCGGCCGCGGTATCGTCGCGTGGTCCACTATCTAACCGGGAGGCGTCAGTGAGTCATCGGGAAATCCTACAGCGAGCGTCCCTGGCCCACGCGTGCGCGGATGCTCTCGTCGCCGCTGTGGCGGGAGTGGCACTGTACGCGTCCTTTCCGCCGGTGGGCTGGTGGTGGCTCTCGATCCCGGCGCTCGCACTGTACTTCTCGCGGGTCGACCAGGCTCGGGCCCCCAGAGCCGCGGCGGTGACCGTGGCCTTCGGGATGAGCATGTGGCTCCCGCTGCTCGACTGGATTCCTCTCTCCGTTGGGTCTCGTCCACCGTGGTTTGCATTGGCTCTTGTTCAAACACTCTTCCTCCTCGCGTGGGTCATCCCCGTCAGGTGGGTGCAGGCGTGGCCGTGGGCCCGCGGACCGCTCGCGCAGGCAACCGTTTACGCGCTGTCGTGGTCGGGGGTCGAGGTCGCGCGATCTCGCTGGCCGTGGTCGGGTTTCCCGTGGGGCTCGGTAGCCCTACCCCAGGTGGATTCTCCGTTGGGACACCTCGCTCCCTACGGCGGCACCCCGGTCGTGGCATGCGGCGTCGTTTTCATCGCGGTTCTTGTGCGCAGGATGTTCGCCCACCGCGACGCCGCTACTCGGGACGAGCGCTGGTTCTCGCGTCCGCTTCTGGCCGCCGTCGCGCTCGCGTGCTACGTGACGCCCGCTGTCATCGCGCTGCCCAATCAGGCGCAGGAAGGCTTCTTGCGCGTCGGCGTCGTGCAGGGCGGCATCGCGCTCCCGGGCGCGCAAGCCTACAGGCGCGAGGGAGAGGTGACGGGCAACAACGCCCGTGCGACGATGCAGTTGGCGCGCGAGCGACAGGTGAGTTCCCATCCGATCGACCTGGCGCTGTGGGGCGAAGGCTCCGTTGACCGTGATCCGCTGGCGTTTCCCGGGGTGGCCGAGCGCGTCAACGAGGCGTCCGAGGCGGTTGGGGCACCGATTCTGATGGGTTACACAAACCTCAACGAGCGCGACCGAGTGAAGAACTGGCTCGCGGTGTGGGAGCCCGGTGTTGGGATTGATGAGAATGCTCGCTACTCCAAACACGTGCCCGTGCCGTTCGGCGAGTTCATTCCTTTCCGCGAGTTCATTTCCTCCTTTGCCACGGAGGTCGCTCAGTCGAGCAGGGACATGGAGGCCGGTAGTGAGCCTCCCCTGATGACGGTCACGGCGCGCGACGGTAAAGCGGTCCCACTCGCGGTGGGCATTTGTTTCGAAGCCGCCTATCCCACGGTCATCGGCCAGGGGGTCACGCTCGGCGGCCAGATGATCGTCACCCCGTCGAACAACTACCATTTCCGTTCCTCGGGGGAGTCCGCCCAGCAGGGGCAGCTCCTGCGCATGCGTGCAATGGAGTACTCGCGCAGCGCCATTCAGGCGTCGACAACGGGTCATTCCTACGTCATTCGCCCCGATGGGACGGTGCTGTCCGCCACCGGCACGGAGCAGTCGGCGACGCTCATCGCGGACGTTCCGCTCCGCTCCTCGATGACGCTGACGGCGCGCGCGGGGGATCGCCTCCCCATGGCAGTCATGGCCGCCGCCGCAGCGATCGGCCTCGTCGGCCTCGCCGGAGCGTGGAGGCTTCACTCCCAGCGGCGGCGCCACCCAGCGCGTGCACACAGTGCTTCAAGCGGGCAAAATGTGACTCATGACTAGTGCCGTGTGTCTTGTTCCTTCGCCGGTTGGCGACGCCACGCTGATCGTGATTCCCACCTACAACGAAATGTCGACGCTGCCGAGCGTGTTGGAGCAAATCTGGGAGCATGTGCCCGCCGCACACGTCTTGATCGTCGACGATTCGTCTCCGGATGGGACGGGGGAGTGGGTGGACCAACGCCGGGCGGGGGAGGAACGCCTACACGTTCTCCATCGCCCTGCTAAGTCAGGCTTGGCAACCGCGTACGTGGATGGAATGGGCTGGGGGATCGAGGCAGGGTTCTCGTTCCTCCTGCAGATGGATGCCGATGGTTCCCACCGTCCCTCGGACCTGCCGAAGCTGCTTGCCCGGATGGGCGGACCCGACCGGCCCGATCTGGTCATCGGATCGAGATGGGTCCGCGGAGGAAAGGTCAACGGCTGGTCCGCCAAGCGCGTGGCCCTGTCGAAGGCGGGCAACTATTATGTCCGACTGTGCCTGGGTACTCCCGTCCGTGACGCGACCGCGGGGCTACGCGTGCACCGCTGTGCCTTCCTGGCCGCTCACGGTGTCTTGGAGCGCGTGAGCACGACGGGCTTTGGCTTCCAGGTCGAGATGACCGAACGTGAGCGTTCCCTGGGCGCAGTGATCCGGGAGGTTCCGATCACGTTTGACGAGCGCATAGCCGGCGAATCCAAGCTTGATTCGTCGATCTTTGTTGAGGAGCTTGCCATGGTGACAAAAGGCGGCCTGAGCCGCTTGGCTCAGGCCGCGCGCTCGGCGCTCGGTGCGCGCCGCTAGCCCTTGCGATAGTGGCCCTCGGGACGCAGCCGACCCTCGCGGTAGCTGGTCAACTGCTCGCCAAGAACGACCTCCAGTTCCTCGATGGAACGACGCTCAAGGAGCATGTCCCAGTGGGTGCGTTGGGGCTTGACCGGCTTGTATTCCTCGTCGTCCTCGGTTTCGCCGATCAGATCGGCCGCCTGACCGCACTTGCATTCCCAGGTCGCCGGAGGCGTGGCCTCGCTGGAGAGAGTCACCTCAAACTCGTGTCCGTTCGGGCACAGGTAACGAACGACGAAACGATCGGCGAAGACGACGCCGTCCTCAGATTCGAGGGACTTGGCGCCGATCTGCATGCCACGCAGTGCGCGGTCTGCCATAACTGCCTCCTGGACGTAGTGAAGAAACGGGTCCATTGTATCGGACGCGTCAAGCCGAGCCGCGCCGCCCACACGCGCCCACGATCCGATAATGCACATTATGTCCGTTTTAGCGTGTTGACATGTGCTGACGCGCCCTCCTTCCCGCGGCTACAGTTGCTCCCATGACGAACGACGACACCCACTCCCCACGCAGGCCTCACCCGATCCGCGAGGTGGTCATGCTGTCGCTCGCATGCTTGTCCTACTCACTCCTGTCCTACCTCGCACCCGTCACGAAGCACGCCGCGCTCGCGCACGCCCACGACATCGCCCGCTTCGAGGCCCGCGCCGGCCTCTTTATGGAACCCGGCGTCAACCGATGGCTGTCCACGCACCCGGGCCTCGCCCAGCTGGCCTCCATCCAGTACGCCGCAACGTTCTTTCTCATGACTGGCGCGGCGCTGCTTATTCTGTGGATCAAGGCACCCGCCTACTACAGCCGGGCACGGTGGACCCTCGTCGTCATGACGCTTGGCGCGCTTGTGACCTACTGGACCTATCCGCTGGCTCCCCCGCGCCTCGTCGACGACTTCGGCGTCGTTGACGCCGTCGCCCATCACACCTCCTCCTACTCCCAGCTCTTTGGAACACTTGCTAACCCCTACGGCGCGATGCCCTCGATGCACACCGGCTGGGCGCTGTGGGTGGCCTTCATGCTCGGCACCTACGTGTGGCGCTCGTGGTGGGCACGCGTGTTGCTCTCCATTCATCCCATCCTGACCGTTGTGACAATCATCGCGACCGGCAACCACTACGTCGTCGACGCAGCGGCCGCCTTCGTCTACTTTCTCCTCGCCTGGCTCTTTGTCACCCGCATCTTCCGTGCCTTACCGAGCAAGGTGAGAACGTTCCGCAAGACGTCCTAGGTGCGGGCGCGAATGCGCGCTAGGGTGGGAACCATGAGATTCGGAGTTGATTTTGGCACCACGACCACAGCGATCGCTTTCGTCGATCGGGGGAACTATCCGGTCGTTTCCTTTGTGAATAACCAAGACGACACCGTGGACTTCATTCCTTCCGTGCTTGCTCTTGACGGCGATCGTCTGGTGTACGGCTTTGACGCGCAAGACGCCGCCCGCGACGGAGCTCCTCACCTGCGGTCTTTCAAGCGACTGCTCTCCGACCAGTCGGTGACCGACACATCGACCCTACGCCTGGGGAACCACTCGATTCCGATCATCGATGCGCTCACGGGCTTCCTCACGTATGCCGCGCATCAACTCCGCACGAACTCCTCCGTCGCGACCGTGCCGGAATCGGAGCCCCTTGAGGCGCTCGTCGGCGTCCCGGCGCACGCGTGGTCCGCCCAGCGTTTTCTGACGCTGGAGGCCTTCCGCCGCGCCGGTTGGGATGTGCTGGCGATGGTGAACGAGCCATCGGCCGCAGGTTTTGAGTACACGCATCGTCACGCCGGGACGCTGAACTCCAAGCGCACGGCGATCCTGGTCTACGATCTTGGCGGCGGAACCTTCGATGCGTCCGTCGTCTCGGCCACGGGAACGCTTCACGAGGTCATGGGGTCGCGCGGCCTGAACATGGTCGGGGGCGACGACTTCGACACGGTACTTGCCACGCTTCTCGCTTCGGCCGCAGGCACGGACTCCGGTCGCCTCGGTGACGCGTCGTGGGAGCGCCTCCTGGAAGACTCTCGCGCGGCCAAGGAAAACCTGTCCCCATCGACAAAGTTCATCACGGTACCCGTCGATTCCGTGCCCGTGACGATCACGGTGGCAGACTTTTACGACGCGTGCACTCCCCTCGTCGAGGCCACGATGAGCGCCATGGAGCCGCTGCTGGTGCGCGACGAGGCCGGGGAGTCGAAGCTCGGCGGCGACATCGCCGGTCTGTATGTCGTCGGTGGCGGTTCTCAGCTGCCCCTCGTCGCCCGCGCGCTGCGGTCGCGTTTCGGTCGGCGCGTTCACCGTTCACCCCACACCGCCGCTTCGACGGCCATCGGCTTGGCGATCGGGGCCGATCCGGACGCCGCATACACGGTGCGCGAGCAGCTCTCGCGCGGCGTCGGAGTCTTCCGCGAGCGTGAGGCCGGCAGCTTCATTTCCTTCGACACCCTCCTCGAGCCCAACACGGAGCTGGCTCCCGGCGAAACCCTCACGATCAAGCGTCGTTACCGCGCCGCCCACAACATCGGTTACTTCCGCTTCGTGGAGTACTCGTCCTTCGACGAGGCCGGGGTGCCGCGGGGGGACCTCCAGCCCTATGGCGAGGTCATCTTCCCCTTCGATCCCAGCCTGCGTGGTACCGACATCGATCTGGCGGCAATGCCGGTGGTTCGCACCGAGGAGGGCCCCCTCATCGAGGAGTCCTACATCGTCGACGAGAACGGCATGGTGACGGTTGAGATCGCCGATGTCGAGGATGGCTTCACGGTGAGTTGCCCCCTCGGGCGCCGCTAGGGACGGGTTCGCCACCCGAGCGACAAGAAGGGCCGTGGGAAAGCAGGAGCCGTCCTGCCGTTCCCACGGCCTCTTCTCATCCGGTGCTTAGGACGCCGAAAGCTTGGAGCGTCGTCGCTGCGCAAGCTCATCGACGAGAGCAGGCTCCGAGCGCTCAAGCGGAAGCTCCGCGAGGGATCCTTCGACCTCACGCCACACGCGACCAACCGCGATGCCGAAGACCCCCTGTCCCCCCTGAAGAAGGTCAATGACCTCATCGGTCGACGTGCATTCGTAGACCGATGCACCGTCACTCATGAGGGTGATGGAGGCGAGATCATCCACTCCCCTGTTCTGCAGGGACGCCACCGCAACCCGGACCTGCTGGAGCGAGACGCCCGCGTCCAGTAGCTTCTTGACGACCTTCAGGACCAGGATGTCTCGGAAGGAATAGAGGCGCTGCGAGCCCGAGCCGCGAGCAGCCCGAATGGAGGGCTGCAGGAGACCCGTCCTGGCCCAGTAGTCCAGCTGCCGATAGGTGATGCCCGCCGCATTGCATGCCACGGGTCCCCGGTAGCCCATCTCATCCGTGTCCAGGCCCTCGAGTGGGTCGCCAAAAAGCATGCCTTGCCGGGGCGCGGCAGCGTTCGCTTGTGCACTCACTGGTGGGCTCCTTGTGGCTGGTTCGTGATGAGGACAGGACTACGGTAGAGCACCGGTGCACGGCGGTCAACGATTGGCCCGGCGAGTCTAACCTTCACGTTGAACATGAGACTAAGCCCCCTCGTCGGTCAGAGCAGACATCGCCACCGTCAACATGTCCCGATGCAGCTCGGCGAATAGGTCGCCCAGCTCCATCGCCCGCGCGCGGGCGCGTTCACGATCGGCGCCTCGGCCTCGTCCACGCTGGGACGATACCGCCTGGTCGATGATGTCGGCGCTGCGCTCCGCGCCCTGACGCACGGACCTCAGGACCCGAACGTCGACCCCCGCACACTCGAGCCGCGCGATCGTGGCCACCACCTGAATGCACGTCGACGGAAAGTATCCGGCCAGGTCAGGGGTGATCAGTCCGAGGCGGCTATAGCGTTCCAGGGTGTCCATGTCGACGCCGGTCAGGTCCGACAGATCAGCGGCGGGAATTGCTCGGCGTCCCCCCAGAGACACGGTCTGCCCCTCGGAGGAAACGACCTGCGCCACGCGCCTGCGCGCGGGGGTGTGGCCTGCGTCGAGCGCGTCCAATTGGGTGCGAATCACGCTCAGCGGCGTAAAGGAATCGCGCTGTTCGGCAAGGACGTACCGGAGCCTCTCGACGTCTGCTGCGGAGTACTTGCGATAACCGGATCCCGTACGCGCCGGCGATACCAGTCCCTCGCTTTCCAGGTAGCGAATCTTGGACAGGGAGATTGCCGGAAACTCCTCTTTGAGCGCGTCAACGACGCGGCCAATGGACAGCTCGGGCGAGTGGTCAACGTCGCGTGGCCACGACGTCGCCTCCGCTCCAAAGACGCGCCGACGCCCGCGCGCGAGAGCCTCAGCCACGTTACGCCCGCTTGGTGGACGGCTGGTACGTCAGGCGATACTTGCCGATCTGAACCTCATCGCCCGCGTGCAACTCGATCGAGTCGACACGCTCGCGGTTGACATAGGTGCCGTTGAGGGAGCCAGAGTCACGCACGATGTGCCCGCCGTTGGAGGCGATGAACTGGCAGTGCTTGCGCGAGACGGTCACGTCGTCGAGGAAGATGTCCGCCTTGGGCGAGCGCCCGGCATTGGTCACGTCGGGATCGAGGAGGAAACGCGCGCCGGTGTTGGGACCGCGCTGGACGATGAGCAAGGCCGACCCTGCGGGCAGGGCTTCCACCGCCTCCCGATCGCGAGCGGACAGCGCAACGGGGGCCTCGTCGACATCCTCCGCCACAGGCGTCAAGCCAAAGATGGAGGTTGCAGTGGGGTCAAACGGTTGGTTGTCAGACATTGTGCGCTCCAAACGGTGATTTCGGGGACTGTGATAAGTGTAAACGTTCACCATCGGCCAGGCGCGGGCACGGTGACATTCCGACCATGATACGGCGCTCGTTTACCCGTAGGTTGCGTACTGGGGCGGTCGTGGCGTCGCGAGCGACGTGATCTCGATGTCAGCGCTCGGCGTGATCGAGACGAGTGCCCCCTTCGCCCTCATCTGGGCCGCCGAACCCGCCTGGATCTCGAGCGCCGTCGCAATCGTCTGTGACTCCCCGATCACGTTCCACGTGTACGGCGACGCGATGGGTGTGCCATCGACGATGATTCCCCCGGCTTGCCCGGTGAACGCAGAGCGCGTGGAGAGACGGACGCCATTGAGTTCTATTGCCTCCGCTCCGGCGTTACGCAGCTCTCCGAGCGTCATGACGAACTGCGTGGGGGTCAGGTTGGCGCCGGGATCGACGATGCTCAGCGACACTCCGGGCCCGTGGACGGCGATCGTACCGGCCGCGATCTGTGCCTGCTGGGCCGCCTTGCGGGCGGCCTGCTCCCGAGCGTCCGCCTCGTCGGCCGCACCCTGCAGCTCCTCCAGTTCGCTCGCGAGTTCCCCGCGCCGCGTACGCAGGTTCTGTTCCTGCGTCCCCAGTTCATCCAGCACGGTGACGAGGTCCTGCTCGGACAGCCCCTCAAGGGGGTCGGATCGCTGGGAACGAACCTGCGTGACCAGGGCGAAGCCGAGAACCATAAAGATGATGAGCATGACGGCGTGCAGGCCGCGCGGCAGCGCGAAGAAGGCTCCCCTGGCTTGCGCCCACAGGCGCCCGCCCCGCCCCTCGCGCCCCGGCTGACTCACCCGCGCGGGAGTTTCATCGGTGCCCGTCCCATTCTCTTGTTCGATCTCGGTGCTCATATCAGGCCTTCAAAAGCAGACGGCGAATGGACGCGGTGTTGGAGAAGATCCGGATGCCCAACACAACGACAACGGCGGTCGTCATGGCCGATCCGACCCCGAGTTGGGTTCCCAGGAACACCAGGAGGCAGGCGACCACGACATTCCAAAAGAAGGAGGTGACGAAGACACGGTCGGCAAAGCGCCCTTCCAGCCACGCGCGCCCCGCCCCGAAGAGGGCGTCGAGGCCGGCAACCACGGCGACCGGCAGGAAGGGAGTCAACCACGCTGGAACCGTCGGGTCCAGGAGCACCCCGAGGGCAATACCGATGATCAAGCCGATGACTGCAATCACTGTGGGTCTCCTTCGCTGTGCGTGGACAGTGGGGTTGCATACTGGGCAATGGCCGGGGAGAGTCCTGCCATGGACAGGGTATCGACGCTCTTCGTCGAGACGGTCATTCCTGTGACCGACTGGGCGGCAGACAGGTAGTCGCCGGTCGCTCCGCGCACGAGCGCGATGGACAGCGCGTTGGCGTCACCGATGGCGGCGACCTCGTAGGGGGATGACACGGGCGTGACGTTGACGAGAATCGCAGACCCGGCCTTGCGTACGAAGGTGTCGGGACCTATCCGTTGGCCGTTGACGGAAACCGCATCCGCTCCCGCCGACCACATGGCGTTCACGACCATCGCGAGGTCCTGATCGCGCACCGCTCCGCTGCCCTTCCCCGGGCCGCTGCGGTCTGACAGGGTCACGACGATACCGGGTCCCGAGACGGGCGACGCGGCCAGGGACATGTCCTGAACGCCATCACCGTCCTGCGCGGAACCGGCGTGAGTGAAGCGCTCGATCTGGCTGCCCAGCGACTGCACCTCATCGCGGAGGTCTGCGACCTCCCGAGAGCGGGATGAGGCCTGCGTCCTCAGGTCCGCCTTGACGTCACCGGCCGGGTGGCGCAGGGAGGATATCGCGACGACCGAGCCGAAGCCGAGCGCGATCGCAACGAGGAGAACACCGGCCTTTCCGGCGGCTCTGACCCGGCGTGAGCCGAGCCCACCACGGTAGTGCTCGTAACCGGCGTCCAGGGGGTTTGCCAGCAGAGAGGTCAGTAACGACATGGACGCGGCGGGGTCCGCAGAGCCGGGGCGGGCGTCGACCGCCTCGCCCGGCTCGCCTAACACCGGACCGCTCTGCCTCACTGATCCCGCTCCCAGCGGCGCTGCGCGCGTACGTTGCGTTCGAAGGCGTCAAGGTGTTCGATGGCGATTCGGCGCAGCTGAGCAGGGGCGTCCTCGTTGGCATCGAGCCAGGAGCGCAGGAGGCCGACGGTGCCTTCCACGCTGCCTTCCCTGCTGACGTCGAGCCCGAGGGCGAGAACGCCATTGGCGTAGCGCAATGCCATCCCGATGGTGTGTGACTCCCAATAGGCGCGCATGCCCTCAACCGCACGTTCGGTCCCGGACTCACCCTCCCACGAGGAGGCCTGGAGGCCGGACAGTGTCGCGCTCAGGAAGTCGTTGGACAGCGAATCGGAAAAGACGGCGTCCCACGCCCGCTTGCGAGCCTCGTGCGAGGGCAGCGAGGCGCTCGCCTCGACGCTCATGCGTACGGCTTCCCCCGACCCGTCCTCGGCTCGCCACTGTTCGATCCGCGCCTCGTCGGTCAGTCCCCTGGCCGCCAGTGCACGGCGAGCTCGCCAGGCGAGATCGGGGTCTCCCGAGTGCGCCAGGTCAGCGATGAAGGCCTCATACTGTGCCCCTCCCCTGGCGCTGAACTCGGCGATGAAGGCGCGCGTGTAGCTGCGCCGGGCGTCCCGTTCCTCGCTTTCTGTCGACAGGCGCATCAAGGTTGCCGCCACCTCGTCGTGCACGGATGCACGAGCGCTTCCCGGAAGGAAGGAGGAGAGTGCTTCGGAGACGAAGAGAAGCAGGCGGTCGCGAATGGCGGGCTCGCGTTCCGCGCCCACGGCGCCCAAAGCTGCCGTGATGAAACGACGCGGATCGAGTTCTGCATCCCGCACCGCATTCCACAGCGAAGCCCACACGACGGCGCGTGTGAGCGCACTGTCGATTGTGGCGATGTAGGCGAGGGCGACGTCGGTGGAGTGCTCATCGAGACGAGAGATGGCATAGGTCAGATCGTCATCGTTGATGACGACGAGATCGGCTAAAGCCACGCCGCCGGGCACGGCCAGCACGCCATCGGGGTCGATCGGCGCACTCTCTGCTTCGATGCGGACATCGAAGACGTGGGTACGCTCCAGCGCTCCCCCGGCCACCCGCCACGTTGAGACGTTCACGCGGTGCGGGCGCAGCACCCCGGCGCAGGAATCGGTTCCCTGGTGCAGAGTGAATTCACTCATGGCACCGACCGTGTCGATGCTCCACGTCGCATAGAGGGTCGACGGCCCGGAGGTTTCGAGCCACGTTTCCTTCCACGATTCCAGCTTCTGCCCCGAGGCCTCCTCCAGCGCCTGGAAGAGGTCACCGAGGCGCGTCGCGCCAAACTGGTGTGCGGCGAAGTAGCGACGCGTTCCTTCGTAGAAGGCATCCTCACCGACCCAGGCGACGAGCTGCTTGAGCACTGCCGCACCCTTGGCGTAGGTGATACCGTCGAAGTTCGTCTTCGCTGCGGCGACATCGGGGATGTCCGCCGCGATGGGGTGCGTTGTCGGCATCTGATCCTGTGCGTAGGCCCAGATCTTGCGGTTCATGGCGAAGTTGGCCCACTCACCCGCGTAGCGCGTCGCCGTTGCGATGGCGCTGGCGCCCTGATTCTCCGCGAATGACTCTTTGAGCCACAGGTCGTCCCACCAGGCGGGGGTCGCCAGGTCACCGAACCACATGTGGCACATCTCGTGGAGCGTCGTGTTGGCGCGGCGTTGCCGTTCCGTGAACGTGGGTGTCGAGCGCGAAATGTAGCTCTCGTTGAAGGTGATGCACCCGGGATTTTCCATTGCCCCCAGGTTGTACTCGGGCACGTAGACCTGGTCGTAGGAGCCCCACGGGAAGGTAACGCCGTAGCGTTCGTGGAAAAAGTCCAGGCCTGCCCGCGTCACCTCAAAGACGTCGTCGGAGTCGAGGTAGCGTGCGAGCGTGCGCCGACACAGCAGCCGCAGGGCGAGCTGCGCATGTCCTCCGTCGCTCGCGCCACCGCTCCAGGTCCCGCCCTCAATGATGGCCCAGGGGCCGGCGACGATCGCCGTAATGTAGCTCGAGAGGGGTCGCGTGGCGCTGAAGTCGTGGCGCAGCGCTTCCCCCTGAATCGGCTCGCAAGAGACCTCCACGCCGTTGGAGGAGACCACCCACTCCCGGGGTGCGATCACGTGGAAGGTCCATTCGGGCTTGACGTCGGGCTGGTCGATGCACGGCCACGCCCGGTGGGCGTCGTTGGGTTCAAACTGGGTGTAGAGGTAGACCTCGCCGTCCTCGGGGTCGACGTAGCGGTGCAGTCCTTCGCCGCTACGGGAGAAGCTCGCCAGAGCGCGAACCTCGAGCGTGAAGGGCTCTCCCACGGGGAGGTCACCCACCCACACGCGATCCTCGTCGTCCTCGAAGTCGTGCGATGTCCCGTTGACGAGCACATCCGTGACCTGGCCGACGATGTCGATGAAGGTGCGTTCCTCCAGCGAGCTCATCGTCAGCCGTGAGGTCACGGGATAGGTGCTTACCTGAGTGTTCGCTGCAGCTCGAAGATCGACGATGACGTCGATGGCCGAAACGTTTAGGTGGGCAGCGCGGTGGTTCGCTTCGTTGCGTGTCAGGATCTGCATGACTCTCATCCTACTGTGTCAGCGGCCAAGCGTGTGGCGCGCGACGCGGGCACGACGAACTACAGTGGGGTCATGACTTCCGTGACTGACATTCGCCCCATCGTCGATCCGATTCCGCTCCCACGCGCCCTGGAGGGAATCTCGGTCGATGGCTTCTACGGGGCCGATTCCGCCCCCGCGTCGCTCGACGCTTGTGCCCCCGCCGTCTCCGGCGTGACCGTTTCGTCCAACGATTGCGAGCCGGGGTGGATCTTCGTGGCCATTCCGGGCCTCGCTCAGCACGGGGTGCGTTTTGCCCACGCCGCGATCGAGGCCGGGGCATGCCTGATCCTGACGGACGAGGTTGGCCGCCGCGAGGCGTTCGAGCGCCGCCTCGGCGTTCCCGTCGTACAGGTCTCCAATCCTCGCGCCGTCGTCCCCCTCCTGTGTCGCAACATCTACTCCTCCCCCGCCACGCGCGTGACCACGATGGCCGTGACGGGAACCAACGGGAAGACCACCACCTCCTACCTCATGCGAGCCGCCCTCGCTTCCCGTTTCCCCCACGCGTCCCTGTGCGGAACCGTGGAAACCAGCGTCGGCCCCGTCTCTTTTGAGGCTGTGCGCACGACGGCCGAGGCACCCGTGGTCGCCCGTTTCCTGGCGGCAACGGACCAATACCACTGCGGTGCCGCGGTGATCGAGCTCTCCGCCCATGCGCTGTCGCTCAATCGCGTCGACGGGATTGTCTTCGACGTCGCCGCCTTCACCAACCTCCAGCACGACCACCTGGACTACTACGGCGATATGGAGACCTACTTCGCCGCCAAGGCCTTGCTTTTCACGCCCGAGCACTCCCGGCGCGGCGTCGTGTGCGTGGACGACGAGTGGGGGCGTCGCCTGGCCGACCGTGCGACGGTTCCCGTGACAACCGTGTCTGCTTTGACCCACGAGGCAGCCGATTGGCAGGTTCGCGACGTCACGCCTGACAAGTCGATCGGGCGCACGGTCTTTACCCTCGTTAGCCCCGACGGCTCGCCCCACCGGGTGGCGATGCCGATCCTGGGTGACGTCAACGTCCAAAACACCGCTGTGGCGATCGTGAGCGCGGTGAGCCTGGGGGTGAGCCTGGAGGACGCCATCTCGTCCGTGGAGAATGCCCCTCAGATTCCCGGACGAATGGAGAAGGTCAACCCCACCCCGGGAGCCCAACCCCTCGTGATCGTCGACTACGCCCACACGCCCGAGGCGCTGGAGTGGACGCTTCGCTCGACCCGGGAGCTCACCGCCGGTCGGGTTGTCATCGTCTTTGGCACCGACGGAGACCGCGACGCGAGCAAGCGCGAGGAACTCGCGGCCATTGCCGCGCGCGAGGCCGACGTCCTGTGGGTGACCGACGAGAATCCTCGGAGCGAAGATCCGCAGTCGATTCGCGACTACCTCCTCCGGGGCATCGCCTCAGCGCGTCCCGACATGCACGACGTCCACGAGGTCACGACATGCCGACGCGACGCGGTACGACAGGCGATTCTGGATGCGCGCGCGGCCGATACGGTCATCATCACGGGCAAGGGCGCGGAGTGGTATCAGGAGATCCAAGGGATCCATCACCGCTACAACGATGTGCCCGTCGCCGCCGAGGTCCTCGCCGGGGATCTTCGCGCGCACGAGTAACACGCCTCGCGCGCGGGTGCTGCGCCGCACGCTCCCATGGTGGGCCCAGGCGGCTCGATAGCCCGTAGACTGGTCGGGTGAATGACTTCGATGACCAGTGTGACTCCCCCTTCCGCGATCTTGAGGCGGGGACCGAGGACGTAACCGCCTCGGCTGTCCTCGCCGATGCGCAGGACGCCGACTCGCGCTCTCGCGCGCGCCTCATGCGCGCCAACCTTGACCAGTTTGAGCTGGACGAGGACGACCTCGCGCTGCTGTCGGGCTCCATCTCGGCTACATCGAACAACGACGTCGCGGCCGGCCTGCCGGTGCTCGCGGTCGTCGGGCGACCGAACGTGGGCAAGTCGACCCTCGTGAACCGCATCCTGGGCAGACGCGAGGCCGTCGTTCAGGACACGCCCGGCGTCACCCGCGACCGTGTTTCGTACCCCGCCGAGTGGGCCGGACGTAACTTCACCCTCGTGGACACCGGCGGGTGGGAGATCGACGTCAAGGGCCTGGATCGCTCGGTGGCCGAACAGGCCGAGATCGCGGTTGACCTGGCGGACGCGGTGGTCCTCGTTCTCGATGCGACCGTCGGGGTGACCGCCTCCGACGAACGCATCGTCGAGATGCTACGTTCCAAGGACAAGCCGATCATTCTGGCGGCGAACAAGGTCGATTCGGCTCTCCAGGAGGCCGATGCCGCCTACCTGTGGAGCCTGGGGCTCGGTGAACCGCACCCAATTTCCGCGCTTCACGGTCGTGGCACCGGCGACCTGCTCGACGTCGTCATGGAGACCCTTCCCACCGAGTCGTCGGTCGCCTCGGCGCTGCCCGTCGGCGGCCCGCGGCGCGTCGCTCTCGTCGGGCGGCCCAACGTCGGCAAGTCCTCGCTCCTCAACGCCCTAGCCGGTGGGCACCGGGTCGTCGTGAACGAGCTCGCCGGAACGACACGCGATCCTGTCGACGAGCTGGTCGAGCTTGACTCCCGGCAGTGGTGGTTTGTTGACACGGCGGGAATTCGACGCAAGATGCACCGCACAACGGGCGCCGACTACTACGCGTCGATCCGCACCCAGGCGGCCATCGAGAAGGCCGAGGTGGCGCTCGTCCTCATCGACGGCGCGGCGCCGCTGACCGAGCAGGACGTGCGCGTCATCCAGCAGGTCATTGACGCGGGCCGCGCCCTTGTCGTGGTCATCAACAAGTGGGACCTCGTTGATGAGGATCGCCAGAAGGAAATTAAGGGCGAGCTTGAGCGCGAGCTCGTGCAGGTGCAGTGGGCGCCCCGGATCAACCTTGCCGCGAAGACCGGGTGGCACACGAACCGTATCGTGCGAGCACTCGACACCGCGCTCGAGGGCTGGGAGACCCGCATTCCAACGGGCCAACTCAACGCTTTCCTCGGTCAATTGGTCGCCGCGCACCCGCACCCGTTGCGCGGGGGTAAGCAACCGCGCATTCTCTTCGGCACGCAAGCCTCCAGCAAGCCCCCTCGTTTCGTTCTCTTCACGACCGGTTTCCTCGATCCGGGCTATCGCCGTTTCATCGAACGGCGCTTGCGTGAGACCTTCGGTTTTGCAGGGACTCCCATCCAAATCTCCGTTCGCGTCCGCGAGAGGCGTCGCAAGTAGGATGTCGCCCAGGCCTCTCTTGCCACGTTGCGCCCGCTAGCGCGGGGCTTGGCTATCCACAGGGCTATCATGCCGCGGGTCGACATCCACACCGCGACGCGGCAGGGGTGACAGCTGCGGTTCGTTCCGGCAGAATCGACGCATGAGCGCTTCATTGGACTCTTGCGCCACCCCTCCTGGCAAACTGGCCGAGGGACTGACGCGCTGCGACGACGGTCTTGTTCGCCCGACGTGGGCTTCGCGCGACCCCCTGCTGCGCGAGTACTACGACTGCGAGTGGGGCATGCCCGTTCACGACGAGGCCGGGGTCTTCGAGCGCCTCGTGCTTGAGGGGTTTCAGTCCGGCCTTGCCTGGCGCACGGTGCTTGCCAAGCGACCCGCCTTTCGCGATGCATTCGAAGGCTTTTGCCCCGAGCGCGTTGCCGCATTTGGCGACGAGGATGTCGCGGCTCTGATGTCGAATGCCGGGATCATCCGTAACCGCAGGAAGATCGAGGCGGCCATCGCCAACGCGCGGGCCACGCTCGCCATGAGAAGCGTCGGCTCTCAGCACGCAGAGGCGTGTGAGAGTCCCTCCCATCTGGGCCAGCTGGTCTGGATGTTCCGCCCGCTCGTTGATCCCCAGCCGACGTGCTCCGCGGAGGTTCCGACCCGCTCGCCAGAGTCGCAGGCCCTCGCAGCCGCGCTGAAGCGCCGCGGTTTCCGCTTCGTTGGACCGACGACCATGTTTGCTCTCATGAGCGCAATCGGGATCGTGAACGCCGACATCGTCGGGACCTATCGGCGGCCGCCGACGTGCTCCGGTGCTGCTCCGACCGGACCGGTGCGGCGTGTCACTCTCGCGACATCTCTGGCATGATGGTGTCATGGCCATCTCGAAGAAACTCCTGAGTCAGGACGAGGTCGTCGTCCGACACATGCACACGCACATCAAGACTCTGCTTCCCGCGATCATTGTCGAGGTCATCCTCCTGATCGCGGCTGCGGTCGGCTCTTTCTATGTCCCGGCGGAGGCACGTTACTGGGCACTCCCGACCATCTGGTTGGCCGTTATTGCTTTGTCGGTCCCGCTCTTCATCGCTCCGTGGGTCCGGTGGTGGATGACGACCTATACCGTCACCACGAAGCGGGTCATCACCCGTTCGGGAGTCCTTAGGCGGACGGGACACGATCTTCCCCTGACGCGGATCTCGGACATCCAGATCGAGAAGGACGTCGACGACCGCATCTTTGGTTGCGGAACGCTCGCCTTACAGACGTCCGCAAACGATCCATTGCTCCTGCACGACGTGCCGAAGGTGGAGATGGTTCAGGTAGAGATTTCCAACCTGCTATTTCACGACGTCCAGGGCGCCATCGACGCGGACCCTCGCAGCTGACAGCACCCCCGCCGCGGCTGCGCCCGGTCCTTTCCCGGCCTCGTTCCGATCTGGGACGAGGCCGCCTCTCGCGTCTGGGGGTCATGGGTCAGCGTGGGCGAGGTGGGAGAAGTGAGCAGGTCGAAATCATCCCCGTTGACGACTTCGACCTGTGAAACAGTTTACTCTATGAGCGCAGCGGAAAAGCACGGGAATCGCATTCGGTCGAGAGGCTTGCGACCTCGGAGAATGCTCGAAAGAAGCAGGATGCGCGGCCATTTACCAGGGACAATAGACGCACCCGGTCGTGAATCACGTTTCGATTACAAACGCCATTCACACGCACTCAACAAGGACAAAGGTCCCGCTCGGCATGTACTGAAACGGGCATGAAAAAACCGTGGGAAAGCAATCCCCACGGCCTCTTAGTCGGGCTGGCGGGATTTGAACCCACGACCCCTTGACCCCCAGTCAAGTGCGCTACCAAGCTGCGCCACAGCCCGTATTCAGTTCGTCGCCGAAGCGACCTGTAGAACTATAGCGCACGATCCAGCGCACAAGCAAGCCGACAAGCGTGCGCCCCATCACAGGCTGGATAGCATTCACGTCGGCGGCGCTGTGCCCGCAACATATCGTGAGTCACGAGACTACCGTGGCCACCGGGAGAGGACTAGACTGGCAATTGTTTCGATCACCGTGCCTTCTTTCTTGGAGTTGCCTCCCATGACCCGCATCAGGCTCACAAAACTCGCTGCCGCGCTCGCGATCGGCGCAGCGGCCATCGTCGCATTGCCTGCCGCCTCGCAGGCAACTCCCCTCCCCTCCTCGCCACTTGTCGCCGCCTCCCTCGCCGACGTGTCAGCGGGGCACGCACTCGCGGCACCCACGACCACTGCCGCCGCGAACTCCGCGATCAGCTCGGCCAGGCGCCGCTTCAGGATACGAAGCCGAAACAACGGCCCCGCCAGCACCGGCGCAGTTATCTTCGCCGTCATCGTCGCCGTCATCGTCTTCGGCGTCCTCCTGTTCATTCGGTACCGGACGTACAAGACCTTGCGCGACCGATCGATCAATACCCCGAACTACAACGGCCCCGCCGGCCCCCAGTACGGCGTCACGGGGGTGGGGGGCTACTCGCCCCAGTATCAGCAGGTCCCGCCGACCACGCCTTTCTCGCCCCAGGGATACGCCGGATACGGCGGTCCTCAGGGCTACACGCCCGGTACCGGCTACGGCGGCCAGGTGCCTCCCGACCCCGCCTCCGGTCCCTCGTATTCCGGCTAAGTCTCAGTCGACAGCCCTGTCCCAGCGTGGGACCCACTGTACGACACGCACGGCCGAGGCAACATGGGGGTGCGCGCGGCTACGCGTCGCGCCGAGCGAGGTCCTCGTCCACGAGACGGATGATCGCCTCGCACACCCCACGGACGTCAAGGCCCGTGGAATCCACGGTGGACACGCCCGGGGCGGCAACCATGAACTCCGACACTTCGGCGTCGGCCCGGTCGCGTCCCTCCACCTGCGCGCGCACGATCTCCATGTGCTCCGCCGTCGCGTCGCCGTACAGCTCCAGCGTTCTCCTGCGCAGGCGTGCCTCCTGGTCGGCCAGCAACAGCACACGCACGTCGGCATCCGGACAGACGACCGTCGTAATGTCGCGGCCCTCCGCGATCATCCCGGAGCCCCCCAGACGGGCCTCCATCATCCGCCTGCGCTGGTCGCCGGCCATCCACGCGCGCACGTCAAGGTTCGTCGACACGTGTTTGATCTCGAGAGCAATCCTGGGCTCTCGGATCTGCTTCGTCACCTCTCGCTGCCCGATCCACACGTGCGGGTCGGCCGGATCCGAGTCCATACGCAGCGGCATCTCCTGCGCGGCACGAGCCACGGCCTCGCCATCGCTCCAATCGATGCCCCGGTCAAGCACGTACCACGTGAGTGCGCGATACATTGCTCCGGTATCCAGGTAGCCGATCCCCAGGCGGGACGCCAATTCCTTGGACACCGTCGACTTGCCCGATCCCGCGGGGCCATCAATCGCGATCGTGATGCCCACGCGCGAGATCGCCTCACGGCGCAACATGTCATTCATCCGAACACTCTCCTTCGACAGTCAATCTAGTGAGTGATGAGGCGCCAGCCTCGTCCCTCCAGGTCCGCAACGCACCGATCGGCCACGGCCGGGTCGATCATGACCCGAGCGACGCCGGCTTGCGCGCCGGCCGAATGCTCCAGGACGAGATCCTCGATGTTGATCGACGACTCCCCCAGTTCGCTGAACAGACGCCCGAGCGCGCCGGGCTCGTCGGGTATCAGAACCTCGATCTCTCGATAGCGTGACGGCGCTCCGCCGTGCTTGCCGGGGATCCGGGCGACGCCCTGGTTGCCCGCCGTCATGACGCGGTTGATCGCCCCGACGCTGCCTCCCCTCAGCGGCCCCAGCTCGGCCGCCGCATCCAGGTGCACGAGAAGGTCATCCAGATCCGCGCGCAGCTCGCGCAGGATCGAGGTGACAGGTCCGGCATTGCCTGCCACGATCGACGTCCACAATCGAGGGTCGGAGGCGGCGATCCTGGCCGTGTCCCGCAGGCCCTGCCCGGCCAGGCCGAGCGCCTGCGCGGGGGCATCAACGAGGCGAGCCGCAAGCATCGAGGAAACCAGCTGGGGCACGTGGGACACGAGCGCGACGGCGTGGTCGTGGGTGCCCGCGTTCATCTCGAGCGGCACGGAACCGACGTCCGTGGCGAGGGCGCGGGCGGCAAGCACCGCGCGCGGGGCCGTCCTACCGTGAGCAACAATCACCCAGGGACGGCCGTAGAACAGGTCAGCGTCCGCGGCCCCGGCGCCCGAGCGCTCGCGGCCAGCCATCGGATGGCATCCCACGTATCGGGAGGCATCTTCCCCTCTTCCCTCCCTGTCCAACGCCGCGAGGACGTCGGCAACGATCGCGTCCTTGACGGAGGCAACGTCGGTGACGATCGCGCGGGGAAAGCGCGCCAACGCATCGACGATGACACGATCGGCCACGTCCGGGGGCGTCGCGACGACAACGATGCGGGGCACCTCGTAACCGGGGTGGTTGTGTCCGCGATCCGCGCAGGCCACCCGGGCCTCGTTGGCCACGTCGCTCAGGGGCCTGCCGGCGCCCACGTCGGCAGCCAGCCGCAGGGAGGTGGGGGATGCGTCCTCGAGGTAGACACTCACGCCCCCGGCGCGCAGCGCGAGGCCAAGCGATGCACCCACGAGGCCCGTCCCGACGATGAGAACCGGGCCGACCGTCGAAACCACGCGGGCGCCAACGCCCGCCGCTGGCCCGCTCACAGCCCGACGGCCCCGTAGAGAGCAGTCAGGGCGTTGCCCTTGATGCGGCGCGTCGTGCCCTGCTTGAGGTGGTCGAGGCTGATCGGGCCAAAGCCGGTACGCACAAGCTCGCGCACCGGGTAGCCAACCGCCTCCATCATGCGCCGCACGAGCCGGTTGCGGCCCTCGTGCACGACGATCTCAACGGTCGTGATATCCCCGTAGGTGTCGACGAGGCGGAAGGAGTCGACGGCGATGGGCCCGTCCTCAAGCTCGATGCCAGCCAGCAGTCGACGTCGCACGCCCGGCTTGACCTCACCGTGGAGGCGGGCCACGTAGGTCTTGCGGATCTCGTACGAGGGATGGGTCAGGCGGTTGGCGAGCTCACCGTCGTTCGTCAGCAGCAGCAGGCCCGACGTGTCGATGTCGAGCCGGCCGACGTGGTAGAGGCGCTCGGGGTAGTCTGCGATCAGGTCGGCGATCGTCGGACGTCCCTCGGGGTCGCTCATCGTGGAGACGGTGCCGATCGGCTTGTTGACCGCCAGCACGATGTGCTTGGCCTCGTCAAGGATGAGGCGCTCACCGTCGACGTGAATGACCTGGGTCGCCGGATCGACGCGCACCCCCTGGGTGCGCACCACTGTGCCGTCAACGCTGACGCGCCCATCGGCGATCATCTGTTCGGACGCGCGCCTGGACGCGATCCCGGCCTGGGCAAGCACCTTCTGTAGGCGCACTCCGCCCTCGGTGTAGGGGTTAGCCCTCATAGTTCTTCCTCCAATTCGATGAGCGCGTCGGCTTCCGGCAGGTAGGGTGCCAAGGGTAGCAGCTCGGACAGGCTTGACATCCCCATTTTCTCAAGAAACTCCGTGGTCGTCCCGTATAGGTGCGCCCCCGAGGGTGTCGTGCCGGTCTCTTCTACGAGGCCCCGAGCGAGCAGGGTGCGCACGACGCCATCGACGTTCACCCCGCGGATCTTGCAGATGCGCGAGCGCGATATCGGCTGGCGATAGGCGATCACGGCCAGCGTTTCCAGCGCTGCCTGCGACAAACGCGCGTGCGCGGAACCGACGACAAATCTCCCCACGGCGTGCGCGTAGCGGCGCGCAGAGTAGATGCGCCATCCGCCCGCGACCCGACGCAGCTCGAACCCCCTGGCCTGTGCGCCGTCCTCGCCCCCATACTCCCGCGCCAGCGCGTTGAGCTCTCGCTCGACCTCGCCCGCGTCGACGCCGAGGGCCGCCGCCACCTCTTCGGCGGCCACCGGCTCCGCCGCGACCATCAGGATCGCCTCAAGCGGCCCCCTCAGCGCGCCCTCACTCATTGTCCACGCCCTTCCCCTTCCTCGTTGACTGATGCCCCTGCGCCGCGCCGTCCTGCGCGTTCGGATGATGCCTCGGATCCGTGCCCGTCACCCGTGGCTCGCCCGCGCCAGGAGACGAGCAGGGGCGCCAGCGGAGCCTCCTGGTCAAACTCAACCGCTCCGTCACGATACAGCTCCAGGAGCGCGAGGAAACGCGATACCAGTACCGGACGGGCGGCGTCACACACCAGCTCAGCGAATGTCATGCGCCCCTCCCGGGCAAGCATCGCAGAGAGCACGAGGACCTGCTCGCGCACCGGCACGACGGGATCATGCAGGTGGGAGACCTCAACGGTCGGGCTCTGGAATGTCAACGCGTCGGCGGCCAGCCGCGCCAGATCCTGCGGGGTTGTCGTCCACGCCAGGGGAGGAAGCATGACCGCAAAGTGCGCTTCGAGGGGGACCTCCCGCGGCACGTAGTGCTCGTTGTCGATGAGCCTGCGCCCGATGTCCTTCGATGCTTCCTTGTAGGCGCGGTACTGCAGGAGACGGGAGAAGAGAAGGTCACGGGCCTCAAGGTCCGCCTCGCTGGCCCCCGCCTCCTCGTCCACCTGCGGAAGGAGGCGCGCTGCCTTCATGTCGAGCAGCGTGGCTGCGACGACGAGGAACTCACTCGTGCGCGACAGGTCGGGGCTGGCGTGCATGAACGCGATAAACTCGTCGGTCACCTGCGCGAGCGCAACCTCCGTGATATCGAGTTTCTTGCGGGCTATCAGTGACAGAAGCAGGTCGAAGGGCCCTTCGAACACCGGCAGAGACACGGCGAAGAGGTCAAACTCCCCCTGTACCTCAAGCTGTTCAGGCTGCGTCGCCACGGGCGATGACTTCCCGCGCGAGTCGACGATACGCGTGGGCTCCGGCGTGGTTGGGCGCGTACGAAATGATGGGTTCGGTCGCGACCGACGCGTCCGGGAACTTGATCGTGCGGCCGATCCGGGTGTCGAAAACGAGGTCACCGAAGGCCTCCTGAAGCCTTTGCAGCACCTCGCGAGAGTGCAGGGTGCGGCTGTCGACCATCGTGGCCACGATACCGTCAATCTTGAGCCGAGGGTTGATGCGGTCGCGTACCGTTTCGATCGTCTCAACGAGCAGAGCGACGCCTCGCAGGGCGAAGAACTCAGCCTCCACCGGCACGATGACACCGTGCGCGGCCGTCAGTGCGTTCACCGCGAGAAGACCGAGAGAGGGCTGGCAGTCGATGAGGACAACGTCGTAGTCGGACTCGACGTGGCGCAGCACGCGAGCCAGCGCACTCTCGCGCGCGACCTCATTCACCAGCTGAACCTCCGCTGCCGACAGATCGATGTTCGCGGGAATGATGTCGAGGTTAGGCGTGGCCGTGTGACAGATGGTCGCGACGACGTCGGCCTTCGGGTTCATGAGCAGGGTGTAGATCGTCTGCTCCATGTCCAGCGCGTTGATCCCCAGCCCCACGGAGGCCGCTCCCTGGGGGTCGAAATCGACGATGAGGACCCGGCGCCCGTACTCGGCCAGCGCGGCACCCAGGTTGATGGTCGTCGTGGTCTTCCCCACCCCGCCCTTCTGGTTACACATCGCGATAACGCGGGCAGGACCGTGTCCCGTCAGCGGCGGCGGCACCGGAAAATCGACCGTTTCGGCGGGCAGGTCGGGCGTGAGCGTCGGATGCGAATTCATGGTCACAGGCTCATCCTAGTTCATTGCTTCACATTCTCATCCGTGCCACGCGCTCTGGGGTGCGAGACGGTAAATACCTCGCGCAACACGGTGGCGGTGACACGCGTGTAGATCTGGGTGGTAGCCACCGACGCGTGCCCGAGGAGTTCCTGAACCTCGCGCACACTTGCCCCACCTTCGAGAAGGTGGGTCGCGAAGGAGTGGCGCAGCGTGTGCGGCGAGACTCGGTGTGCGAGATTCGCCGCCTGCGCCGCGCGGCGAATGGCCGTCCAGGCGCTCTGGCGGGACAGAGCAGATCCGCGCGAATTGAGGAAGAGAGCCGTCGAACCGGAACCTCGAGCGGCCAGCACGGGGCGGGCACGGACCCGGTATGCATCGAGAGCCTCGATTGCGAAGGATCCGACCGGCACGATTCTCTCCTTGCGTCCTTTACCGAAGAGGCGCACGACGGGCACCTGCCCATCGAGATCGAGATCGTCGGCGCTCAGGGCAACGGCCTCGGACACGCGCGCACCCGTGGCGTACAGGAGCTCCAACAGCGCGGCGTCGCGCAGCCCAATGGGCGTGTCGTCGGCGTGGGCCGCGTCCAGCAAACGCCCCACCTCGTCAACGGACAGGGCTTTGGGAAGGTGGCTGCCTTGGCGCGGAGCACGCAGCTGCGCCGTCACATCGACGTTGAGGACCCCCTCCGCCAGCGCATACCTGTGCAGTCCCCTGATTGCCGCACAGGCACGTGCAACCGACGACGGGGCCGCCGGCCTACCGGACACCTGGCCGGATGCGAGCCCGGCCAGGTGTTCCTCAACGTCGTGAGCGCTGACATCCGTGAGCGTTGCCCTCCCCCGGCTTTCCATGTCGCGCACGTATCGTGAGGCGTCGCGCAGGTAATTCGACACCGTGTGCGTCGACGCTCCCTTCTCGACGCGCAGATAGTCCACCCAGTCGCGCACGAGTGCATCCATGGCGGTCATGGCGCCAGCGTAAGCGCTCGATCCTCCGATTGCGCGTGAGCGGTATCCGCTTGCCGCCAGTTTCGCTAGACTGTGACACGGTAAACGTTTCTCGCCCCGACGCTGGGGCCCGACACCTGGAGACCGATGTGACACTACACTGGGACCACATTGACGACGAAGCGGTCAAGACCGCGAAAATCCTCGCGGCCGATGCCGTCGAGCAGGCCGGATCAGGACACCCTGGAACCGCCATTTCACTCGCCCCCGCCGCGTACCTTCTCTACAACAAGGTCATGAACGTGGACCCTGCGGATCCGCGCTGGATCGGCCGTGACCGCTTCATCCTGTCGGCGGGGCACTCGTCCCTCACCCAGTACGTTCAGCTCTACCTCACGGGTTTCGGCCTTGAGCTGGAGGACATCGAGAAGCTGCGCACCGCGGGCTCGCTCACGCCCGGCCACCCCGAGTACGGACACACGAAGGGTGTGGAGATCACAACCGGACCGCTGGGAACGGGCATTGCGTCGGCCGTCGGTTTCGCCATGAACGCCCGCCGCGTGCACGGCCTGCTGGATCCTGACACGCCTCTGGGCGAGTCCGTGTTCGATCACCACGTCTACGTGATCGCCGGTGACGGTTGCTTCGAGGAGGGCGTCTCCGCCGAGGCATCGTCGTTGGCGGGAACCCAGGAGCTGGGTAACATCACGGTGATCTGGGACGACAACCATATCTCGATCGAGGACGATACCTCGATCGCGTTTAACGAGGACGTCCTGGCACGCTACGAGGCTTACGGCTGGCACGTTCAGCGCGTCGATTGGCTGGGCGAGGACGGCTCTTACGAGGAGAACACTGCGGCCCTCAGCGACGCCCTCAAGGCGGCAAAGGCAAAGACGGCGAAGCCCTCGCTCATCGCGCTGCGCACCATCATCGGTTGGCCAACCCCCGGTAAGCAGAACACGGGCGGGATTCACGGTTCCAAGCTCGGCTCCGATGCCCTCAAGGGTCTGAAGGAGGCTCTGGGAGCCGACCCGGACAAGATGTTCGACGCCGACGCCACGCTCGTGGCAACCGTGCGCGAGCGCGCCGCAGCGCGCGCTACCGAGTACCGCAAGGACTGGAATGCCCGCTTCGAGGCGTGGAAGGATGCCCACCCCGAGGAGGCCGCCCTGCTGGAGCGCCTCCTCGATGGCCGCCTCCCCGAAGGATGGGCCGACGCGCTGCCCGTCTTCGAGGAGGGCAAGGCGATCGCGACCCGCGCCGCCTCGGGCCAGGTGCTCAACGCGATCGCGCCCGTGCTGCCTGAACTGTGGGGGGGCTCGGCTGACCTCGCCGGATCCAACAACACGTTCGTCAAGGGCGAGCCCTCGTTCCTGCCCGCGCACCGCTCCTCCACGTCCTTCAGCGGCAACGAGTTCGGCCGTAACCTGCACTTCGGCGTCCGTGAGTTCGCGATGGGTGCCGCCCTCAACGGCATCGCCGCCGACGGCTTGACTCGGGCCTACGGTGGCACGTTCTTCGTGTTTTCCGACTTCATGCGCGGAGCCGTGCGCCTGGCCGCGCTCATGGATCTTCCGGTCACCTACGTGTGGACCCACGACTCCATCGGCGTGGGCGAGGATGGTCCCACGCACCAGCCGATCGAGCACTTGGCGGCCTACCGTGCGATTCCGAACGTCGCGGTCGTGCGTCCGGCCGACGCCGCCGAGACGGCTGCCTCCTGGAAGGCGATCCTTGAGCAGACGCACCCCGCGGCCATCGTCCTGTCGCGTCAGAACCTGCCCAACCCGGCGCGCGGGGAAGGGACCGGCCTGGCTGGCACGGCGAACCTGCACCGGGGTGCCTACGTGCTGGCTGACACCGAGGGTACTCCGGACGTGATTCTCATGGCTTCCGGCTCGGAAGTCGCCGTTGCCCTCGAAGCGCGCGAGAGTCTCGCCGCCGAGGGCATCGCGGCGCGCGTCGTCTCCGTGCCCTGCCTGGACTGGTTCGAGGCACAGGATCGCGCCTACCGCGACGAGGTCCTTCCCCCGTCCGTGCGTGCACGCGTGTCCGTCGAGGCGGGCATTGCCCTGCCGTGGTACCGCTGGATCGGCGACGCCGGCCGCGCCGTCTCCATCGAGCACTTCGGAGAGTCGGCTCCCGGCACCCTCCTGTTCGAGAAGTACGGGATCGACGCGGGGCACGTCGCCTCCGCCGCGAAGGACTCCATCGAGGCTGCGAGGTCGTGACTTTCTAGTCAACTTCATGGCGATAGGGCTGCTGGCGCGCGAGGGCGTGTCGGCAGCCCTATTCTCTTAGGCATACCGGTTCCTCGGTGCCCGGCGGCCCGCGGCATCGCTCGCGGCCCTCACCGACCTCGTCCCATGTCCCCAAGCGAATGGAGCGCCCCCGTGGCCAACGAGATCCCTTCCCTGCGCGACCCGCAAGACCGTAGGCTCCCGCGCATCTCGCCGCCGTGCGGCCTCGTGATCTTTGGTATTACCGGGGATCTGGCCCGCAAGAAGCTACTGCCAGCGATCTACGACCTCGCCAACCGCGGTCTCCTCCATCCGGCTTTCGCGTTGACCGGCTTCGCCCGGCGCGATTGGAGCCCCCGCGACTTCGAGGACTACGTGCGCTCCTCCATCGAGGCCCACTCGCGTACCGGCTTCAACGAGGGCACGTGGAATCAGCTGCGCTCGGGCTTGCGTTTCGTCTCGGGGACCTTCGACGATCCGGGCGCCTACCGGCAGCTGGCCCAGACCGTGGCCGAACTGGACAGCTCCCGAGGCACGGGCGGCAATCACGCCTTCTACCTGTCCATTCCCCCCTCCTACTTTCCCGTCGTCGCCAAGCACCTGTCCGACACGGGCCTCAACAGGCGTCAGGGTCGCGAGTGGCGCCGCGTCATCATCGAGAAGCCCTTCGGCCATGACCTGGATTCGGCTCGCGAGCTGTCCACCGTCATCTCCCAGATCTTCGATGAGCGTGATGTCTTCCGGATCGACCACTACCTGGGCAAGGAGACGGTTCAGAACATCATGGCGATGCGCTTCGCCAACGCGATGTTTGAACCGCTGTGGAAGGCCACCTACGTCGACTCCGTCCAGATCACGATGGCCGAGGACATCGGCATCGGCACGCGTGCCGGGTACTACGACGGCATCGGCGCTGCCAGGGACATCATCCAGAATCACCTCCTGCAGCTCATGGCGCTCACAGCGATGGAGGAGCCCGTTCATTTCACCCCCGAGGAGATCCGCGTGGAGAAGGAGAAAGTCCTATCCGCGGTTCGCCTGCCCAAGGACCTGGGTAGCGCGACGGCTCGCGGGCAGTACGCCGGCGGCTGGCAGGGCGGTGACCGCGTGCGGGGTTACCTGGAAGAAGACGGTATTCCTGCCGATTCGACGACGGACACGTTCGCGGCCGTCAAGCTCTATGTTGACACGCGGCGCTGGGCCGGGGTGCCCTTCTACCTGCGTGCCGGCAAGCGTCTGGGCAAGCGCGTCACCGAGATTGCCGTCATCTTCAAGCGTTCGGCTCACGTTCCCTTCGCCAACTCCGATCTGAGCGAATCGGGTCAGAACGCGCTCGTCATCCGCGTCCAGCCGGACGAGGGACTGACCCTGAAGCTCGGTGCGAAGGTTCCCGGCACGGAGATGCAGGTGCGCGACGTGACCATGGACTTCGCCTACGGCCACGCGTTCACGGAGGATTCCCCGGAGGCCTACGAGCGCCTCATCCTCGATGCGCTCGTCGGCTCTGCTCCGCTTTTTCCCCACCAGCGCGAGGTCGAGGCCTCGTGGCGGATTCTTGACCCGATCCTCGACTTTTGGGACACCCAGGGTCAGCCCGAGCCCTACGCGCCGGGCACGTGGGGTCCTTCGTCCGCGCACGACATGTTGGCCCGCGACGGCCGCTTCTGGAGGCTTCCGTGATTATTACCCTGAAGAACACGACATCCGCGCAGGTCGCTTCGCGCATCGTCGAGCTGCGCGACGAACGCGGCTCCGCGGCGCTGAGCCGCGTCCTGACCCTTCTCATCTGCGTTCCCGACGTCATCGACGTTGACAACGCGATCGAGGTGTCGGATGCGGTTTCGCGCGAGCACCCTTGCCGCGTCATCGTCATTGTCGAGCCTTCCTCCGTCCAGGGCGAAGCAAGCCTCAATGCGCAGATTCGCGTGGGCGATGCCGCGGGCCTGTCCGACATCATCATTCTCGAGCCGCGCGGTGAGGCCGCAACAAACATCGACTCCCTCGTCATGCCGCTCCTGCAGTCCGATACTCCGGTCGTCACCTACTGGCCGCTTACCCCTCCCTCTGACCCCGGCCGTCACCCCCTGGGGCGTCTTGCCGTCAAACGCATCACGGATTCTCGCGCAACGAGCTGCCCGATGGAGACACTCTCGGCTTTGTCCTCCGTCTACACCTCCGGCGACACCGACCTGGCATGGGCGGGCGTGACCCTGTGGCGCGCACTCCTGGCAGCTATCGCGGAGGACCTTGATCGGATGCCCACCTCGATTCGGATCGCGGGAAACGCGACCCACCCCTCGCCGTTCCTGGTGGCCGCGTGGCTCCACCACCAGCTGGGTGTTCCCGTCGAGAGGGTCGTGGATCCGCACGCCCTGACGATCACGGACATCACCTTCTTCTTCGATGACGACACCACCGTGTCCCTCTCGCGCAGCGCCACCTCCTCCGTGGCACGCCTCTCCCGTCCCGGACTCGAGGATCGCAACGTGAATCTCGCGCGTCGCTCCGTCCAGGATTCTCTCATGGAGGAGCTGCGTCGCCTCGACCCGGATGTCTACTACGGCGAGCTTTTGACGACGGAACTTCCTCGCCTGGCCTTTTGCACCGAGGGGAAGTGAGATGCTCAGCGTTCGTACGCTCGCGGTGCTACCCGGCCCGCAGGAACTGGCCGAGGCCGTCGGGGATGCCCTCTTTGCGCGTTTGCGGATCCTGATCGAGGAGGCGGAGCCCGAGCAACGGGTCAACCTGGCGATCTCCGGGGGCGCGATCACCTCCTCCCTACTCCCCTCTCTGCGCGGGCGTGTTGGCGAGGTCGACTGGTCGCGGGTGCGCGTGTGGTTCGTTGACGAACGCTACGTCACCGCCGACGACCCCGATCGCAACGACGACCAGGCGTGGCAAGGCTTCTTTCACGCCGCGCCCGGCGTGGAGTTCATCCGCATGCCCTCACGAGCCCCCGGCGGTGGCGGTGACGACAGTCTCGACGCGGCTGCACTCGCCTTCGAGGACACGTGGACCTCGCTCATGGGTGATGGATCCTTCGACATCGCCCTCATCGGCATGGGCCCTGACGGTCACATTGCCTCGTTGTTCCCCGGTCGCATCGACGATGAGGCTCGCCCGATCCTGGCAGTGCGTGACTCGCCCAAGCCTCCCCCCGAGCGCATCACGGTTTCGATGCCGCTCATGCGCCGCTGCGCGGAAGTCTGGCTGGCCACGAGCGGGGCGGCCAAGGCCCGCGCTATCGGAGAGGCATTCGCGGGGGCGTCACCCCAGCGCGTGCCGGTTGCGGGCGTGCTGACCCCCACGACTCGCGTGTACCTTGACGCTGCGGCGGCGGCCGACATTGACGTGTCACACGCGTGAGGGCTGTATGCACACGCGCTAGCGAAAGGCCAGGAAGACGAGGGTACAAGCAGCCCAGAGACCCATGATCGTCGCATACGGCCACCAGTAGCGACGACTGATCGCGATGAACTCGCGGATGAAGGCGGTCGGGAAGTAATAGCGCGCCGTCCGTGACCCCAGCCCATCGGCGTTCAATCCGACCGCCCGCGCGTACATCGCGGCTCGGAACACGTGATAGTCGCTCGTGACCAGCGCGCTTCGAGGGTCTGGCACCGAGGAACGTTCGGCGATGAGGTCCCGAGAAAAACTCAGGTTCTCCCACGTCGTCGTGGAGCGATCTTCCAAAGCGATCTGGGAGGCAGGGACACCGAGGGCGCGCAGGTACCGCGCCATCGCTTCGGCCTCGGAGATCTCCTCATCCTCACCCTGACCTCCGGATGGTACGAGGGTGGCGCGCCGGCCCTGCGCATTCCACAGCTCGCAGGCGCGTTCGACCCGCCCGGCAAGCAACGGCGTCAGCTCCTTCCCCTTCAGGCCTGCGCCGTGGATGATGATGAAGTCGTAGCGCCGACGCCTCGGGAGCGAACGGTAGAGCCACGAGTAGAGGAGCATCGCGGCAAAGGAGAGGAAGAACCACGCGCCGCACGCGGTGACGGCCAGGACGAAACCAACGACGACGCCGGGTAGCCGCGCCGCGTGGGCCACGGGAAGCGCACCGAACCACGCGACGATGGCGCAGGCGAAGAGCAGCGGCAGGGCGTGGGAGAGAGAGAAACCCTCCCGCTTGACGAGCATGACCTCGTTCACGAGCATGAACACGATCGTGATGACCGGGGTGAAAGCGACGGCGAGCGCGATGGGGAGCGTGATCCACCACTGTTTGAAGAACACGGCCGCCGCGCCGAGCGTGCACGCACAGAAGAAGAATAAGAAGAAGGCGTTGCGGAATTGCCTGGGTTCGCGCCAATAGGACCACAGAAAAATGGCTCCCCACACGATTGCAGGGAGCCACAGGGCGACGTCAGCCACGGTGGTCAGCCGCCAAACTTGGCGAGGAGGGCGTATCCGACAATGCACACCAGCCAGATCAGCAGCGTGCCCAGCGTGATCCGATTCAGGTTACGCTCGGCGACGCCCGAAGACCCGGCGGAGGAGGAAATGCCGCCACCGAACATGTCCGAAAGGCCGCCGCCCTGCCCCTTGTGCATGAGGACGGTGAGGGTCAGCAAAATGCTGGTCAGGAAGATCAGCACGATCAGAACGTTGTTCAAAATGGTCACGGTTATTCCAACTTCTAGTGCGGTTCTACCCCGCCGTGGGGGCGCATACGAATCAAGTTTATCGAAGAATGGCGGTGGGGCCAACCGGCGCACCGGTTGGCCCCACCCCGTTGCCCCTTCTCCCCTTCACGCGGAGGGGACCTCGAGGAGCATCGGCGCCTCAGGCGTAGAAGGTTGCCATGGCGGCGAACGAGTCAGCCTTCAGAGACGCGCCGCCAACGAGGCCGCCGTCGATGTCGGGCTGGGCCATGAGTTCCTTGATGTTACCGGGCTTGGCGGAGCCGCCGTACAGGATGCGAGTCGCCTCGGCGGTCTCGGTGCCGTAGTCCTCGGCGAGGGCGGCACGAATCGCACCGCAGACCTCCTGCGCGTCCTCGGCCGACGCGGTCTCGCCCGTGCCGATCGCCCAGATCGGCTCGTAGGCGATGACGATCTTCGCGACCTCGTCGGCCTTCCAGCCCGACAGCGCCGCACGAATCTGGCCGAGCACGAAGTCAACGTACGTGCCGGCCTTGCGCACCTCGAGGGCCTCGCCGCAGCACAGGATCGGGGTCATGCCCGCGTCGAAAACCTTGCGTGCCTTCGCTCCGACGAGCTCATCGGACTCTCCGTGGTATTCGCGACGCTCCGAGTGACCCATGACGACGTAGCTACAACCCAGCTTGGTGAGCATCTCAGTGGAGATCTCGCCGGTGTAGGCGCCGTTGTCATGGATCGACACGTCCTGCGCTCCATACTTGATGCCGAGCTCGTCGGCGTCAACGATGGTCTGGACGGTGCGGATATCCGTAAACGGCGGGATGACGAGCACCTCGCACTTGGAGTAGTCGTGGTCCGCGTCTGCGAGCGCCATCGCGAGGCCCTGGACGAGATGGTTGGCCTCGAGGTGATCGAGGTTCATCTTCCAGTTGCCGGCCATGAGGGGTGTGCGTGCCATGAGTCAGTCCTCCAGAACTGCGATACCGGGCAGAACCTTGCCTTCGAGGAGCTCGAGGGAGGCGCCGCCGCCAGTGGAAATGTGAGAGAAGGTGCTCTCGTCGAAGCCAAGCAGGCGCACGGCCGCGGCGGAGTCGCCGCCGCCGATGACGGAGAACATGGTGCCCACCGACAGGGCCTGCGCGACGGCACGGGTGCCGCCGGCGAAGGCGTCGAACTCAAAGACGCCCATGGGCCCGTTCCAGGCCACGGTCTTCGCCGTTGCGATCTTGTCGGCGAAGAGCTTGGCGGACTCGGGGCCGATATCCAGACCCATCTGGTCGTCGGGGATCGCGTCGACCTTGACGACGGTTGCGGGCGCGTCGGCCGCAAACTCGGGGGCGACAACGACGTCAACGGGCAGGACCAGGTCAACGCCGCGTTCAGCTGCCTGCGCGATATAGCCCTTGACGGTCTCGATCTGGTCTTCTTCGAGCAGAGACTTGCCAACCGAGTAGCCCTGAGCGGCCAGGAAGGTGAACGCCATGCCGCCGCCAATGAAGAGCATGTCGGCCTTCTTCAGCAGGTTCGCGATGACGCCCAGCTTGTCAGAGACCTTCGATCCGCCGAGGACGACGCCGTAGGGGCGTTCGGGATCGCCGGTGACCTTGGACAGGGACTCAATCTCCTTGAGGACCAGGAGGCCCGCGGCGGAGGGCAGCAGCTTCGCAATGTCGTAGACGGAGGCCTGCTTGCGGTGGACAACGCCGAAGCCGTCGGAGACGAAGGCGTCGCCGAGCTTGGCGTATTCACGGGCGAGTTCCTCGCGCTCGGAATCGACCTTCGAGGTTTCGCGAGCGTCGTAGCGCACGTTTTCCAGCAGGGCGATCTCGCCGTCACCGAGGGCGGCGACAGTCTCGGTAGCGGAGGGGCCAACGACATCGGAGGCGAGAGTAACCTTCACGCCGGACAGCTCGGCAAGACGCGTCGCGACGGGTGCGAGCGAGAAGGCGGGGTCGACCTTGCCCTTGGGGCGGCCGAGGTGGGCCAGGATGACGACCTTCGCTCCGGCGTTGGTGAGGGTCGTGAGGGTGGGCAGCGCGGCGCGGATACGTCCGTCGTCGGTGATCTGGCCGTCCTTGAGTGGAACGTTGAAGTCGGAGCGAACCAGCACGCGCTTGCCGCGCAGGTCACCCAGGGTGGAGATGGTCCTCATGGGAGGTCCTTTCGTTCGAAGACGTTGGTGATAGACGAGATGCCCGTGCACGAGCGTGCACGGGCATCTCGCCGTCAGCTCATGGCTGTGGCGCTCAGCTCAGGCGAGCTTGGAGCCGACGAGAGCGGTGAGGCGAACGAGAGCGTTCGAGTAGCCCCACTCGTTGTCGTACCAGGACA
>ERZ773049.74-NODE-74-length-58137-cov-14.658173_pt1 | contig 58137 bp, 58 predicted proteins | sample MGYA00580633_ERZ773049 | MGnify/ENA primary metagenome ERZ773049 (study PRJEB29015, sample SAMEA2737991) | human oral metagenome | biome: human oral; feature: human-associated habitat; material: dental | place: China | collected 2066 ...
ATGGGCGATGTGACCGCAAGTTTCAGAGCCTTATTTGAACGATTAACTTTCCAATCACTCACATATAATCTTGAAAAACCATCCTACAATGAACACTTGATACCGGTACTTTTTATTTTAACAAGCAACAGTGAGGATAGTGCATATGAAGAAGGTGGGTTTTATGGTGATTTGATCCCAAAGCACAAATACTCATTTGAAAGATTCGTAGGTCCAACCAATGTACTCGTATGTGGGAATACTGTTCAAGTTAAGGATTATAGCATATACGATTGGACAATGTTTGATGGGGATGCAAAGAAAGAACATCATGACAAAACATTCCAATCCTATTTGGAAAAAGCGTATAAAATGGGGCAGGATTTAGTGTAACCTTTTAAGGCTTTATGTCTCTGCAAATTCCAGTTTGTCGAAGTAAAAAAATCAAATAGGATATTACCAAGAGGAAGTAAAAGCAAATTGCCGATATTTCCTTTTTTTGTTGTCAAAAATCCAAAAAACGGAAAGGAGAATTTATGGAAGAACTGAAAAATAAGGATAAAAACGGCATTAGCACAGAGAGAAAGATTGGAAAGACCACCTATGAGGTTGCTGTCCATTTCAATGAAAATGCGACAGAAACAATGCAAGATAAGTTGACAAGAATAATGTTGAGGGAGCTTAGGAGAAAATCGGACGAAAAAAAAGATGATTTTGATTAAAAAGTCCTTGACAAGTAGCAACAGGTTCTGCAAATTAAAATTTTAAAATTTAAAGCGACCGTTAGAGCGACTGCGCCGTAGCTCAAAGACCGCCGAAGCGGCGCTGTTTGCGGCGGAAATCATCCACTATGCGTGCAAGCTCCTCGCGCCTGAAATCCGGCCACAGCGTCGGCGTAAACGCAAGCTCGGCGTAGCTCGCCTGCCAGAGCAAGAAATTCGACAGCCGCTGCTCGCCGCCCGTGCGCACCAGCAGATCCACGTCGCCGCTGTGCGCGGTATCCAGATGCGCGCCGATGCCCGCTTCGCTTAGTCGTTCGCCGCTTGCAAGCAGCCTCTCGTACGCTCGCACGATCTCGTCTCGCGAGCCGTAGTTGATAGCTAGGTTAAAATTTAGCGCTCGCCCGTTTTGAGTTAAATTTGAAAGATATTCGATCTCGCTTCGCAGATCGCCCCTAAAAGCCGATATGTCGCCGATCGGATAGAATTTTATCCCGTTTTGGATAAATTTTTCACGGCGCGAAATTAGGAATTTTTGAAGCAACTTCATCAAGAATTCCACTTCGCTTTTCGGGCGCTTCCAATTTTCGGTGCTAAAGGCGTAGAGCGTGAGGTTTGCGATGCCTTCGTCGATGCAAAACTCGCAGATCTGCTCCACGACCTCTGCGCCCGCTTCGTGCCCACCGGTGCGCAGCAGACCGCGCTTTTTCGCCCAGCGCCCGTTGCCGTCCATCACGAGGGCTAGATGATTTAGGCTATTCACGGATCAGATTTTTTTCAGCTCAGCCGCGATTTTTAGGGCGACTTCGTCCTTCGGCGCGGTGTCGATTACGACCTGATCGTTTTTCGTGATGAAAGTGACCTTAAGGACGTCGCCGCCGAGCTTGATGATGTCGTCCAGCACGTTTAGGCAGACGGCGTCGAGATGCTTTTCGTTTAGCATGCGTTTGGCCTCGCCGACGGCATTTTCGCGGTCGGTTTCGAGTTTAAAGCCTACCTTTTTGATATTTCCGCGCACGGAGCTTAAGATATCCTCGTTTTCGCCCAGGCGTAAATTCCAAATTTCGCCGATCTCCGCCTTTTTTACCTTATCTTTATAGCGCACCTTCGGCGAGTAATCGCTTACCGCGGCCGCCATTATCAAATACGCGCCGTCTGGAAATTTTGTGCTGTCAAGCGCCGATTTTAGCCCGATAGTGCTTTCAAATTTAACGAGCTTGTACGGTAAATTTTCATATTCGTTGCTAGAGATCAGCGTCACGTCCGCGCCTAGGTAAAACAGTGCGTCGGCAATCGCTTTGGAGGTTTTGCCGCTAGAGAAATTCGTAATGCCGCGCACGCTATCGATCTTTTCGATCGTCGCGCCTCCGGTGATGATGACGGTTTTATCCTCCCAAAATTTATCGTTGTAAAGCGCGCGCTTTAGCGTCTGCATGATCGCCTCGGTGCTCGCTAGCCCGCCCTTGCCGGTGTCGCCGCAAGCTAGAGTTTTTTCTACCGGATCCACGAAATACGCATTGACGCTCGCTTTTAGCATATCGATGCAGTTTTTCGTGATATTGTTTTCAAGTAGCGCAGGGTTCGCGGCCGGCGCGATGACCACCTTGGCGTGGGCGAAAGCCGCGTTTAGCACCTCTAAAAATACATTGTCGCAGACGCCCCAAGCGAGCTTGTTTATAGTATTTGCCGTCGCAGGCGCGATCAAAACCAAATCCACCTTAGAATAAGCGATGTGGTTGACGCCCGCTTGCCAGTTTTCGTTGGCTTTACAAAGTACCGGGTGATCGCACAGCGCCTCGAATGCCTTGTAGCTGACAAACTCCTGCACGCCGTCGCTAAGCGCAACATAGACGTCGAAATTCGACTTTTTCAGAGCGGATAAAATTTCAAACGCTTTGTAAAAACTGATACTCCCGCAAACCGCCAGTAAAACCTTTTTCTTACTCATCTTCGCTCCTAAAAAATTTATGGAAAAACCCATCTTTGTTGATTTGTTTGCTTCGGCTGATCGCCAGCGCGCCGCTCGGAACGTCGCTTGTAACCGTCGTGCCCGCGGCGATTATGACGTCGTCGGCTATCCGCACGGGCGCTACTAGCTGCGTATCCGAGCCGATGAAGACGTTTTTGCCGATTATCGTTTTGTATTTTTTCTTGCCGTCGTAGTTGCACGTAATCGTGCCGCAGCCGATATTGCTGCCCTCATCGATCTCGCAATCCCCAAGATAGCTTAAATGCCCCGCCTTGATCTTGTTTACTTTTGCGTTTTTAAGTTCGACGAAATTTCCGATATGGGTGCCGGTAACCTCGCATTTTGGGCGCAGATGCGCCATCGGACCGATGTCGGAGTTTTTTACGATGCTATCTTCGATGACGCAGCCGCTTTTGATGAGTGAGCTTTCGATCACGCAAGGACCGATGATGCTTACGTTTTCTTGTAGCTCGCATTCGCCGATAAATTTTGCTCTACTGTCGATGTAGATGCTTTGCGGTAGGCGCATCAAAACGCCTTGCTTCATCAAATTTTCTTTGATCTCGTTTTGCATTAAATTTTCGGCGATGCTGAGGGCAAATTTATCGTTTATGCCCATGAAGCTTTGCTCGTTCACCCACACGGCGGCGCATTTTAAGCCCATATCTTTGGCGATTTTGATCGCGTCTGTGAGGTAGTATTCTTTTTGCGCGTTATCTGGTTTGATCTGCGGCAGAATCTGTTTCAATGCCTCGCTTTTGAAGCAGTAGCAGCCTGCGTTTGCGTCTTTTACTGCCTTTTCTTCCTCGTTTGCGTCCTTTTGCTCGACGATCTTTAAAATTTCGCCACCTCTGGTGATTACGCGGCCATATCCGAATGGATCGCGCGCGCTAAAAACACTTAAATTTACTTCCGCGTCCCCCTCGCAGAGTTTGCGAAGCTCGGCGCTTTTTACCAAAGGCATATCGCCGCAGATTATGAGCGTTTTTTCCCCACGGATTTCGACCTCTTTTAGTCCGCCCGCAGTGCCCGGGAAGTGCTCGTGGTCTTGTTTGTAAATTTTAGCGTTTGGAAAGTGCGCCAAAACCGCGCTTTTAACCTCGTCGAATTGATAGTGTAAAATCACGCTCACGTCGTTTGAAATTTCGTAAGCTTTCTTTAGGATGTGGATTATCATCGGCTCGCCGCAAAGCTCGAAAAGAACTTTAGCTTTTTGCGACTTCATCCGAGTGCCGAGTCCTGCGGCAAGAACTATAACCGAAACATCGTTCATTTTTACCCTTAAATTTCAAAAATCGGATAATTTTAACACATTTAAAATAAATAAAAACCTAAATTTATGCCGCGCGGGCGAAATTTAAATCCCAAATTCAACTAAAATTTTATAAAATTCCGCCTAAATTTTAAAGCTTAGGCGGACGTTTTGAAAAAACTGATTTTGGTTACTTGTATTTGGGCTTTTAGTTTCTCGCTGATAGGCGAGTTTTTGCGCGGCATAGATAGCGCGTATTTGGCGTTTTCGCGCGTATCATTGGCGCTAATTTGCTTTTTGCCGTTTATGAAATTTCGTGGCGTAAATCTAGCCTTGGCGCTTAAAATTTGCGCCGTGGGCGCCGTGCAGATCGGCGTGATGTATATCTTCTACTACCGCAGCTTTGCGTATTTGAAGGTCTATGAAGTGGCGCTTTTTACGATATTTACTCCGTTTTACGTGACGCTGCTTTACGACGCGCTTAAGCTTAGATTTCGCGCGCTATATCTTTTCAGCGTCGCTGTCGCGGTGCTCGGGGCTTTGGTGATTAAATTCGGCGCGATAAACTCCGAGTTTTTGACTGGCTTCTTGCTCGTGCAAGGCGCAAATTTATGCTTCGGGCTCGGACAGAGCGCGTATAAATTTATGCTGGAGCGCCACGGCTTTAGCGAGCAGAAGGAGCTTTTCGGCTATTTTTTCGTCGGAGCTACCGCGGTTACGGCGATTGCCGCGATCGTGCTCGGGGATTTTTCTAAATTTAATCCCAGCTTCTCACAAGGCGCGGTGATCGTGTATCTGGGCACGGTAGCTAGCGCTTTAGGGTATTTTTTGTGGAACAAAGGCGCGTGCGAGGTCGATAGCGGCGTGCTTGCGATTATGAATAACGCACTCATTCCCGCAGCGATCGTCGTAAATTTAGTGTTTTGGCAAAAGGATGCCGATCTAGCGCGCCTGCTTGCAGGCTCGGCGCTGATTTATGTTTCGCTTATTTTGCATAAAAAGATCATGAAATTTTACGCCGTGCGCGAGCAAAGAATTTAGTATTTAACTAAAATTTTATATTTTTACATTAGAATTAGCCCTTATTTTATTTGAAGTTGGCAAAATGAAAAAAACCTTGAAATTTATCGCCTTTACCCTGCTCATAGTCATTGCGATATATTTCTTATACGGCAAATTTTTTAAGCAAGAAGAAGCGCCGAAGGCCCTTACCACAAGGCTTGAGAAGGGCAGCATCAGAGGCACGGTGACGGCTGCGGGCGAGGTTTATGCCAGGGATTTGGTCGACGTGGGCGCGCAGGTAAGCGGTCAGATCAAAAAGCTCTACGTCAAAGTTGGCGATAAGGTTCAAAAGGGCGATATGATCGCACAGATCGATTCCGTCACGCAAGAAAACGAGATCGCGCAGCAAAAGGCGCAGCTTCTGATCCACGAAGCAAATTTAGCTTCGGCAAAGATCGCTGCGGAAAACGCTAAAACGCAGTATAACCGCGAGCTGCAGTTGTATAAAAGAAACGCCGCTTCCAAAGAGGCGGTGGAAAATGCCAAAAATAGCGCTGCTTTAAAAGAGGCCGAGCAGAAGCAGATCGAGGCGCAGATCAAGCAGACCAAACTTCAGCTAAGCACGGCGGAGACAAATTTCGGCTATACCAAGATCACGGCTCCGATAAGCGGCACGATCGTTTCGATGCCGGTAGAGGAGGGCAAAACGGTAAATTCCAACCAAACTACGCCTACGATCGTAAAGATCGCCGATCTAAGCAAGATGGAGATCAAGATGCAGATCGCAGAGGGCGATATATCCAAAGTAAAGGTTGGAATGGACGTAGAATACTCCATACTATCGGATCTGGATAATATCAAAAAGGCTAAAATTTACAAGATCGATCCGGGTCTTACCACGCTTAGCGACGGGACGTACGATAAAACCTCTAGCGGTTCGTCCTATTCTTCGAGCAGCAGCGACAGCGCGATCTATTTTTACGCAAAGATGCTCGTGGATAACAAAAACGATTTTTTAAAGATCGGTATGACGACTGAAAACAACATAATCGTAAGCGAAGCGAACAATACGAGTTACCTGCCTACCTCCGTCATTAAGCGCGACGGGGGAGGTGATTACGTCACGGTACTTAACGGCAAAGAGCCCGAGCAGCGATACGTAAAAACGGGCGTTAGCGACGATCTGAATACCGAAATTTTAAGCGGCCTTGATGAAAAAGATGAGGTGCTCATCGCTGACGGAAAAGCCGCGCCGTTAAATATGGACGGGCCTCCGATGGTATTTTAGAGAATTTTATGGTGTGAAGATGCTAGAACTTAAAGATATAAACAAAAAATTCATTCTCGGCGATAACGAAATCCACGTACTAAAGGACGTAAACTTAAATATCGAAGCGGGCGAGTTTATATCGATAATCGGGCAATCGGGAAGCGGAAAATCGACTCTGATGAATATAATCGGCTGCATCGATACGCCAAGCAGTGGAAGCTACAAGATCGAGGGCCGCGAGACTGCGAATTTAAGCGGCGACGAGCTTGCGGCGCTTAGAAGTAAAAAATTCGGCTTCGTCTTTCAAAAATACAATCTCATCGCCACGATGGACGCGACCGCAAATGTCTCGCTGCCTGCGGTGTATGCGGGCGTAGTGGCAAGCGAACGGACGAAACGGGCGGTGGAGCTTTTGGATAAGCTGGAGCTTGGCGATCGCATCAAAAATTTACCGAGCAAGCTTAGCGGCGGACAGCAGCAGCGCGTAAGTATCGCTCGCGCTCTAATAAACGGCGGCGAAGTGATTTTGGCGGACGAGCCCACCGGCGCGCTTGATAGCAAAAGCGGCGAGACGGTGATGCAAATTTTAACGGCGCTGCATAAAGAGGGCCACACCATCATCATAGTTACGCATGATGCGCATATTGCGGAATTTGCGGATCGTATCATCGAGATAAAAGACGGTAAAATTTTAAGTGATAAAAGAAAAGCTGGGCGGGTTTTTGAGCGCAAAAAAGAGGAGATTAAAACGAAAAATTCCTTTATATTTTGCAAAGATCAGCTCATCGAAAGCTTTAAAATGTCCATTAGCGCGATATTTTCGCATAAACTAAGATCGATTTTGACGATGCTAGGCATCATCATCGGTATTGCCTCCGTCATCTGCGTAGTAGCTCTCGGTAAGGGTTCGGAGGAAAAAATTTTATCCGAGATCCGTAAAATTGGCACCAATACGATCGATATCTTTCCCGGTAAAAATTTCGGCGATGTGCGAGCGGGCTTTGTGAGCACCCTTACGATAAGCGATTCTAAAGTTTTGGCGCGCCAGCCCTACGTCGATTACGCTACACCAAATGCTTCTGCAAGCGGTACGGCAACCTATGCGAATTTAAGCTCCAAGGCTCAACTGCGCGGTGGTGGCGTGAATTCTTTGGCGGTTAATGGCATAGATATAAAAGATGGTAGAAATTTTAGTGACGATGATATTAAAAATTCTGCCTCTGTCGCGATTATCGATCCAAACACCAAAAAAACATTTTTCAAAAACACCGATCCTATCGGCAAGACGATTTTATTTTCGGGTAAGCCACTTAAGATCATAGGAGTTTCGGGCAAGGATAAAAACGCTTTCGGAAGCAACGAAAATTTAAGAATTTACGCGCCGTACTCAACCGTGATGAATAAAATCACGGGCAATCGAAAAATCAGCTCTATCACCATCAAAATAAAAGACGATGTCAATACTCAAGTAGCCGAAGAGAGCCTAACCCAGCTACTTATCCAAAGACACGGCTCACGGGATTTTCATACGATGAACGCAGATACTATCAAACAAACAATACAAAGCACTACCGGCACGATGACGATTCTGATCTCATCAATCGCGGTGATCTCACTCGTCGTCGGCGGCATCGGCGTGATGAATATCATGCTCGTAAGCGTCACCGAGCGCACGCGCGAGATCGGCATCAGGATGGCGATCGGCGCGAAGCAATCCAATATCTTGCAGCAGTTTTTGATAGAGGCGATCTTGCTTTGCTCGCTCGGCGGAGCTTTAGGAATTTTAATCGCTTTAGCGCTTGGATTTGCGTTTAATACCATAAGCCCCGATTTTGCGATGAAATTTACTACCGCACCTTTCGTGATCGCCTTTGCGGCGTCGTCCGCGATCGGTATAGTTTTCGGCTATTTGCCGGCAAGAAACGCCAGCAGATTAAATCCGATAGATGCTTTAGCACAAGAATAAACAAGGAGAGAAAATGATAAATTCCAAAGTAATTTTAAGCGGCGTTTTAGCTGTTTTTATCGGCGGTTGTGCCTCAAATCAAAGTGAGGTCGAATTTAAACCTGTAGAGCATTTCAAGGACGAAAATGCAAGCTATGAAATCGATACGCTGTGGTATAAAAAATATGGCGAATCATACCTAAATAAGCTTGTAGATCAAGCTCTTGCGAATAACTATGATCTAAAAACAGCGGCTTTAAACGTTGAGAGTGCTTATGCAAATTTAGGGCTAAGCAGGGCTGATCTTTTTCCTACGCTAAGCAGCTCGTGGAGTGCGGGCGCTAATCGCGACATAAGCACCGGCTCGAACTGGAACAAAACCTATAGCTCTGGTTTTAACGTAAGCTATGAGCTTGATCTTTTCGGCAAGATCCGCTCGGCGGTAAATGCCGAGGGCTGGAACGCTAAAGCCAGCGAGTTTGACCTTGAAAATACTCGCCTGACTCTTATAAATTCTGTCGTAAGCGGCTACTTCGAGATGCTTTATTTAAACGATTCGCTAAAATGGACAAAACAGAATTTAAGCGATTACCGCGAGATCGAAAAAATAATCAAGGCAAAATACGATTACGGCAAGTCCGAACAGCTAGATTACAGGCAGATTCAAAATTCTATCCTAGGGCTTGAAAACAAGGTCTTAAGCATTCAAAAAAATATCGAGGATAATCATAAATATATGAGAAATCTCATCTCTTCCAGCTTGCAATTTGATGATAACACCGATTCGATAAATTCCATAGAATTCCAAGGCGTTGATCTAAATGTGCCCTACACGGCGCTTGCTAACCGTCCAGATATTAGAGCTGCGATCGCTAGGTTAAATTCCAGTTTTTATGATGAACAGACCGCTAAGTTAAATTTCTTTCCTAGCGTGAATTTGGGCGCAGGGCTTACTAACGGGCAAGGCGTGAGCGCTAACGATAGCTTCAAGCTAAATTTTTTAAGCGGCAACGTAAGCATAAGTCTGCCGTTTTTGGATTATGCGAGGGTTGAAAACCGCCTTAAAATTTCGGAGATCGCTTTTCGCAAAAACGTCGTAAATTACGAACAGACGCTCTCTAACGCTACGAATGAGGTGCTAAATTTATATAGAATTTACCAGATCAATCTGGCTAGCCTTAAAAATTTAAGCGCTGCTTACGATGAAAAGGCGCGCATTGCCGATCTTTACGCTGCGAAATACGAAGCTGGCTCAAGTGAGCTGAAGGATATGCTAGAAGCCCGCACCGACGCCGTAAATGCCAAGATAAACGAGCTAAATCAAAGATATTTAACGCTTCAAAACGAGGCGGCGATCTATCGCGCGATGGCAGGTAAATTTAAACGCAAATGAAAAAGGCTTTGATATTTTGGCTGCTTTGTGGCGCGATATTTGCTGATTCTATGGTACTAAGTGCGCAAGATGGTGCAGTAAGCCTTGGCGCCAGCGCTTATGCTGCGGACGATAAACAATCAGAATTTGAGAAAAACCATAGTGAAATTCTGCTAAATCGTCAAAAAAATGAATTAGATCGGCAAAGCCTGCAAAATAATTTGCAACGTGAATCAAAAGGCGTAGGCGACCACGATGATTTTTCGATGAAAAAGCAGCCGATGCAAGACATCAAGGAGCGAAACAATAAAAATGAGAAGGACTTAAAACTGCGCCGTAAAAAGCTGCAAGGCGACGCTTATCGGCGCTAGGGCTGCTTTTGTTTATCGGTTTTTAAGTAAAGTTTCTATAAAATCTCCACTTTACATTTTCTTTAAGGAACAGTTATGAAAAGAACGTACCAACCCCACAATACCCCTAAAAAGCGCACTCACGGCTTTCGCGTCCGCATGAAAACAAAAAACGGTCGCAGAGTTTTAAGTGCAAGACGTGCTAAAGGCAGAAGAAGATTGGCTGCGTAGGCGAATTTACTGCGATAAGCGATAGCAGGGTTTTTTCGGAGGTTTATAAAAGTGCGGCGAAGTGGCATTGCGAATGCGCTGTTGTGTATTTTTTAGCTAGCGAAGAGCGTAAATTTAGCGCGGTCGCCAGCAAAAAAATAGGCAACGCAGTCGTGCGAAATCGCGCCAAAAGGCTTCTGCGCGCAGCGTTTTATAATCAAAAAGACGCCATTGTTAGCGGAATTTTTATATTAATCGCAAAAAAGCAGATCATAGATATGAGTTTTGAAGAGATCGAGCGAAATTTAAAATGGGCGTTTAAAAAGATCGGCGCAGTAAAATGAAGAGATTTTTTATAGCCGTGATCGAGTTTTATCGAAAATTTATTTCGCCTTTGCTACCGCGCTGTTGCCGTTATTATCCGAGCTGTTCGGAATACGCGCTTTATGAGTTTAAGTTTAACGGCGTCTTTGGCGCGCTCTGCGCTGTAACGGCTAGAATTTTAAGATGCAATCCGCTCTTTAGCGGCGGCATAGATTATCCGATAATCGCGCGAAATTTCAAATTTTGCGTATTTTCAAAAGCCTGCGAAGGCGGCTTTAACGCACGCGCGCAGAAATTTAAGCTTTGGTTTATACCATATAAAAAAAATAGATATTACGTCATACGACTAGGAGAAAATAGTGCTAGATAAACTTCCTCAATCAAAGCGCCTTGCTATCGCAATAGCAACTGCGCTCATATTTTTTGTAGCTTACGATCATTTTTATTTATCAAAAATTCGCGCCGCAATAGAGGCAAACGCAACCGCGGCGCAAATCGCTCAAAAAAATGCCGCCAAGTCCGCTCCGCAAACTACTGCCGCTGGCGTGAGCGCGCAGGGAGCGAATTTAAATACCGTAAATTCCATCTCTGCACCGTTAGTACGCGTGATCGGTAAAGAAGCAAATTTTACGATCGACGGACTCGGTCGCATAAGCTCGTATGCGCTAAATGATGCTAAATTCCGTGACGAAAACGGCGATGCGATAAATTTAATTGATCCTAAATCACATTCTAAACCGCTTGAGATGCGCTTCGAGGACACGGCGTTGAATGCGATGGCTTTCGATACTCCTTACAGCGCCTCATCTAATGAGCTTGACGCACGAAATGGAGAGGCTAGTGTTACGTTAAGTCAAAGTTTAGGCGCCGTTAGCATAAATAAAATTCTTACCTTTTATCCAAATGGTAGTTATAAATTGGATCTGAAGTTAAGCGGCAATGCGCGTTATTTTATCAGCCCCGGCTCGCGTCCGAACGTAGAAGTAGATAGCTATACGGTTCATGGCGTCATCGTAGGAAAACCGGGCGAAGCTGGAATTTCAGATAAAATCGCTTCATTTTTTACTGGCTCGCGAGCTATAAGCGAAAGCGTAGAAATTTTTAAAGATGGCGATGTGGATAAAAATGAGCGAATAAGTGGCGCAAATATCGCTGCAAGCTCCGATCGCTATTATACAACGCTATTTTACGGAGAGAGCTTGAATGCGACCGTGACTGACGCAGATAAAATTTCGCAGGTTTTCATAGGCTCGGACGGCGATCTTAGTCTTACGGGCTATATCGGCGCGAAAGATCACGCGACGCTAAGCTCGATAAATCCTGCTCTTACGCACATTATCGAATATGGCTGGTTTACCTTCATCGCCCGCCCGATGTTTAAATTTCTAAACTGGTTGCACGGCTATATCGGTAACTGGGGCTGGTCGATCGTCGTGCTTACGCTCATTATCCGCCTAATCTTATTCCCGCTAAGCTACAAGGGAATGCTATCGATGAATAAGCTAAAAGATCTGGCGCCTAAGATGAAGGAGCTTCAGGAGAAATACAAGGACGATAAACAAAAGCTGCAGATGCATATGATGGATCTGTATAAGAAAAACGGTGCCAATCCGATGGGCGGCTGCTTGCCAATACTGCTTCAGATACCGGTATTTTTCGCGATCTACCGCGTGCTACTTAATGCGATCGAGCTAAAGGGCGCGGAGTGGGCGCTGTGGATCCATGATCTATCGCTTAAAGATCCATATTACATCCTGCCGATTACGATGGGAATTTTGATGTTTTTACAGCAAAAGATTACGCCGACTACGTTTACCGATCCGATGCAAGAGAAGATGATGAAATTCTTGCCGCTCATTTTTACGGTATTTTTCGTAATGTTCCCGGCGGGTCTTACGTTATACTGGACGGTAAATAATTTCTGCTCCATTATCCAGCAATACGTCATAAACAAGGCCTTTGCTAGGCATAAACAAGCTCAAATAGCGGAGAAAAAGTCATGATAATTGAAGCAGAAAATTTAAAAGACGCATATAATAAAGCAGCAGCTGAGCTTGGATGCTCAGTAACGCAGCTTAACGTGCGCGTCTTGCAGCATCCAAGCGGTGGATTTTTGGGCTTTTTTAAAAAAAATGCTATTATAGAAGCGGTTTTGGAAGGGGAAAAATTTAGTGAAAATCCGGAATTTAACGCCTCTCAAAACAAAACCGGCAAAGCGGAGAAAAAGCAGAGCGACAAATCAGAGTCTCAAAGTCCTCGCACCACGCATTCTAAACATCGCAAAGAAAAGCAAAAGGGCGTTGTGACGGATGAAATTCTATCCGATATCAAAGAGAAGCTATCTGCGCTTTTTAGATCAAGCGAGTTTAATATCGAAGTTAGCGATGTTAGCAAAATAGACGAAAATACCGTCTATATCAAGCTACAAGGCGAGGATAGCGCGCTTTTGATAGGCAAAGAGGGGCACCGCTACAAGGCACTTTCGTATATGATTTATAACTGGATCAGCATTAGATATGATCTTGCTGTGGTTTTTGAAATCGCGGAATTTTTACAAAATCAAGAACGATTTATCGATTCTTATGTAAATGCGCTCGTGGAGCGCTCTGGAAATGAGCGTATCGTCACGAAGGCTTTTGACGGTGCATTTATCAAAATCGTAGCCGACAAGCTAAAACAAGCATATCCAGATCGTTTCGTGGGCATCAAATCCACGCGTAGCGGCAAAATCGTCATCGTAGACGAAAAAAGCTAATCGTGAGCGAGACTATCGCCGCTATCGCTACGGCTCACGGCATCGGCGGAATTTGCATAGTTAGAATTTCAGGCGAGGAAGCGCTATCTATCGCTCTAAGCCTTTCACATCGCAGTTTTTTGCGACCTCGCTATGCTACGCTTGTGAATCTTTTTGACGCGAGCGGCGAAGCGTTCGGCGAGGCGATTTTGATATATTTTAAGGCTCCGCATAGCTTTACCGGCGAGGATGTCGTAGAAGTGCAGACCCACGGCGGCTTTACGGCTTCATCCTTGGCATTAGATGCCGTACTGGCTCTGGGTGCGCGCATAGCAAATCCGGGTGAGTTTAGTAAGCGAGCGTTTTTAAACGGCAAAATGGATCTTAGCAAAGCCGAAGCCATAAGCGATCTTATAAATTCGCGCTCGCAAAGTGCGGCTAAAATTTTAGCTAGAAACCTGCGCGGCGAGCTAGCAGACTTCGTCGCAAATCTGCGCGCGGCTCTGGTTAAGACGCTAGCTTTTGTCGAGGTTTGCATCGACTACGCAGAGGACGATCTGCCTTCTGATGTGCTGCAAAGCTCGCAAAAGATGCTGGATGAAAATATAAAAAGCCTGGGAAAAATCACTCGCATCAGCCGCAGCCGAAGAGGGCTAATCGAGGGCTTTAAAGTAGCGATTGTGGGTAAGCCTAATGTCGGTAAATCAAGCATTTTAAACTCTATGCTGAGCTTTAGTCGCGCTATCGTGAGCGACGAAGCGGGCACTACGCGCGATCTCATCGAAGAAAGCCTGCAGATAGGCACTCATCTAATCCGTATAGTCGATACTGCAGGTATCAGACACAGCGGCTCAAAGCTCGAAAGTATCGGCATTTCATATTCGCTTCGCGCTGCAAGCGAGGCGGACGTGATTTTGGCAGTGTTTGACGCAAGCCGCGAATGGGATGCTGAGGACGCGCAGATCCTAAAAATATTGCGCGAACAAAAAGGCAAAAAAATCATCTACGTTTTAAATAAATGCGACTTGCCGCGTAAATTTCATCCTAGCGCGGAGGATCTTGGCGAGGATTTAGAGGCTTTTTCTGAAAAAAATTTCACAGCCGAAAATCCCATATCAGAGAATTTCACAGCCGAAAATTTAAAGCAAAGTCGGACCTGCGACGCTTCTTTAAATTCCTGCGCGCAGAATTTAAAAGCTAAAAATTTAAAGCGTGACTTAAGCGCGCAAAATTCTATTTTCACGAATTTCGCGCCTACAGGCCAAATAACTCCTGCGAATTCCATAAATCTGGTGGGGCAGAATTACGCCGCAAAAGCGGGACTAGTGGCACCAAATACCGAGCGCGCTACTGCAAGCTGTGCTGCGGGGAATTTTACTCAGGATGATTCCAAACAAAATTCTGCAAATTCCATCGCGCCTAGTAGCTCTGCAATAAATTCCGCTGGGCAAAATACCCAGGCAAATTCCATTTTTGCGCCGCTTGAAATTTCTGCAAACGAGGGCGTGGATAAAATTTTAACCGCGCTTGAGAGCTACTTAAATTCTCAAAATTTCGATGGCCTTATGCTAAGCAACGAGCGGCAAATTCTATCTTGCGAGAGCGCGCTTGCGGCTCTTAAAAATGCGAGCGAGCGCCTGGCTTGCGGCGAACTTGAGCTTTTTGCATTTGAGATAAATCGCGCGATTGAGGCGATTGCACGTATTTCGCGTCCATTTGAGCGAGACGAAATTCTAGACGAAATGTTTAGCAATTTTTGCCTCGGTAAATAGCGTTTTAGCTACTAATTAGCCAAAATTCAATATAATCTCGCATTTAAAACGAGGTCTTTATGAAGGAAAAAATCCAATATTTTTTGGCGCTGGGTCTGATAAAATTTGCAAAATTCGCGCCGAAAAGCTTCATATTCGCATTTTTCGATAAGCTCGCACTTTTCGCATCGTGGAAGCTTAGTAGGCGCGTTAAAGTCGCGCAGGATAACCTTCGCGCCGCCTATCCGCAAAAAAGCGAAAGTGAGCTTCACGCTCTTGCGATCGAGAATTTTCGCAGTATCGCTAGGACGCTTACTGATACGCTTTTATTTTACAATGGCAGACTAAAATTTGATGATCTGATTTCAAACGGCGAGCAGGCGCTAGAGCGCGTCCGAGAGCTAAAAGGTGATAATCCGCACGGGATTTTATTTTTTACGGCGCATTTTGGAAATTGGGAAATTCTAGCTAATTTTTTCGGCGCCAATGGCTTTCCTGTCTCGGTAGTCGGGCGTCGCAGCGATAATGAGTTGATTGAAGAGCGGCTCGTGGCGCCGTTTCGCGAGCGCTACGGCAACGACCTCATTTACAAGGACGATGCGATGCGCAGACTCGTGCAGGCGCTAAAGCAGGGGCGCAACGTAGGCATTCTGCCCGATCAAAAGCCAGGCCCTAAAAATAGCCTGATTACGACTTTTTTTGGACGGCAGTGCTACACCACGAAGACCATCGCGTCGCTTTATTTGAAATTTTGCCCCGTGCTGATACCCATTTTTGCGCGTCGCGGAGAGGATGATCGCTATGAGATCGTGATCAAGGATTTCCCGCCGCTACCTGAAGGGCTAAATAAGGACGAAGCCGAGCTATTTATCACGCAAAAGTGCAACGACATTTTCGAAGAGGTTGTGCGAACCGCGCCGCAGCAGTGGTTTTGGATACACAAACGTTGGAAGATGGACTGATGGCGCGGCAAATTTCAAGAGGCGAGAGCAGACAGGGCATCGCGAGAAATTTATCCGCGCCGCAGGGCTTGCGCCTTTTTGAAAAAGAGCAAAGCGCCGTAAATTTAAGTAACGCCGCGCGCGCCGTTAAAATTTTAAATCGCAAAAATTTCGTAGCGATCGCCGCCGCGCGAGATGGCAAAAATTCGAATTTCAAAAATTTCATATCGATTTGCGGCAGCCCCTCTTGCACTTTGCGGCGTGAAATCTTTAGAGGTAAAAATTTAAAATCGGGCGCTGCAGGTTGCGCGTGGCACGCAGGCAGCAGGTCGTTAAATTTAAACAGCGAAAACTCCGATGCAAATCCGTCCGCCCCAAAAACTCCGCATCGAAAAGCGCTCATCTTAAGCGACGGCCGCAAGGGGCATGAGAACCAAAGCATCGCATTTTGCGAGCTAAAAGGGCTTGAGTTTTGCATTTGTAGGATCGCTTACGCAAACAAGCTTCTTAAGCTCTGCTCCTACGCGCTTGATTTTTTCGGGCTTTATTTTAAAATTTTTAAGTGCGACCTTGGCGGAAGCGGCACGGCGGCGGACTACAAAAACGGATCAAATTTAAATAGCCCCGTCGCGTCAGATAGCGCAAATTTAGATGCCGCGGCGGATCGCAATTTAAATTTCGCGAATTTCGATCTATTTGTAGGCGCGGGCTCTACGAGCTATTACGCGCTGAAATTTTACGCGCGCAGATACGCTAGGCCGAGCGTCGCACTGATGTATCCGAAAGGCTACCGCAAGGATTTTAGCATCATCATAGCAGGCGCGCACGATCGCCCAGAGCCGCGTGCAAATCTTAAAATTTCGCCCGTCTCGCTTAGTTTTTCGCGCCCGCCGGGGCTGTATAAGCCGCAGCGCAAATCCATCGGATTTATCATCGGCGGGCCGAATTCCTGCTTTGAGATGGGGGATGAAATTTTAAAGCAGATAGAGGGCGTAAGGGCGCGGTTTGCGGACTGCGAGTTTGCGCTAACGACCTCTCCGCGCACACCGCGGGCTACCGAGAGCGCGCTAGCCAAGCTTAGCTGGGATTACAGCGTGATTTACAGCCGCGAGCCAGTAAATCCGATCGGCGATTTTTTGGCGCAGTGCGAGTGGGTTTTTATCAGTGAGGACAGCGTTTCGATGATAAGCGAGGCCGTATCTAGCGGTCGCGCGAACGTAGCCATTTTGAGTTTGAAACGTAAAGACGCTCATAATAAATTTGACGATTTTATAAGCGCTCTCGTTTCTACGGGCTACGCTAGGCGCTACAGCGAGGGCGTGAAGCTAAAAAAGACCGCAAAGTACGATCTGAAGGAATTTGTGAGGGAGATAGAGTTATGAGGGTCGTGCAAATTTTGCCAGAGCTGAACGAAGGCGGCGTCGAGCGCGGCGTAGTCGAGCTAAATAGGGAGTTTGCACGGCGCGGCATCGAAAATTTCGTTATCAGTAACGGCGGCAAATTGGCGCCCGAGATAGAAAACGAGGGCGGCGTGCACGTGCAGCTCGACGTTTGCTCTAAAGATATCCTAAGCGTTCCGTCGCGCGTTTTAAAGCTACGTAAAATTTTAAGCGAGATCACTCCAGACATCGTGCATGTCCGCTCCCGCGTGCCGGCGTGGCTGGTTAAATTTGCTCGCCCGCGTGCAAAGATCGTAAGCACCGTGCATGGGATAAATTCTGTAAATTTCTACAGCAAGATTATGACCGATGCGGACGCGATCATCTGTCCTAGCGGCTATGCGCGCGATCACGTGGTACGAAGCTACGGCGTAGATGCGGCCAAGATCACGATCATTCCGCGCGGCATCGATCTAGAAAAATTTAATCCCAAAAATTTAGACGAGCGCTTCATTGCGGAATTTCGGCAGAATTTTAACCTCGCGCAGGATGATTTCATCGTCTCGGGCGTTGGGCGCATTACGCAGATTAAGGATTACAAAACCCTGATCCGCGCCGCGGCTTTGGCAAGCGAACAAAAGCTTAAAATTTTGATCGTAGGCGGCGCGAGAGCGGATCGCGACGAGTATTTTTCCGAGCTAAAATCGCTCGTAGAGGGGCTTGGTCTCTGCGAGCGCGTAATTTTTGCAGGCTCGCAGAGCAAGGTAGCCGAGATTTACTCGCTCTCGTCGGTCACGGTAAGCGCTTCAAGCAAGCCCGAGAGCTTCGGGCGCTCGATGGCTGAGGCGATAGCGCTAAACTGCCCCGTGATTGCGACGCGCCACGGCGGCGCGCTGGATATCGTAAGAGAGGGCGAAAACGGTTATTTTTTTGACGCGGGCGACGCGCAGGCGTTAGCGGGGCTGTTTGCCCCCGCGCGCGAGCTGAAATTTGACGGCTACGGCTACGTTTCGCAAAACTTCAGCCTAAAGCAGATGGTAGAAAAAACGATAAAGGTTTATGAGAGTTTAATATGAAAAAATTTTTTTACGAAAACGCGCCTAGCGGCTGGAGGATCGCATTTTTAACGCTGCTGCTTCTTTGGTGCGCGTCGCTGTTTTTCAAAAACGCGGTCTATCAGATCTCCTTTGCGGCGCTAAGTCTGGCTACGATTTTGAGCTTTTTGGCTTATCGCGTAAGGATCGAGCGATGATCTACGCGGCGGTTTTGGCTTTTGCGGCGCTTTTTGCGTGGTTTTGCCTGCGCTTTGCGTGGTGGGCGAAGGACCAACCTTACGAGTATCCGCGCGTGCTGATGTATCATATGATCCGCGAGCATCTGCCAAAGCGCGCCTCTAAATTTAACCGTCTGCGCGTAGAGCCCGCCGCGTTTGAGAAGCAGCTTGCGTGGCTGAAGCGAAACGGCTTTACGAGCTACACTCTAAGTGAGCTTGCGAGTTTGGATAAAAAGCCCGCAAAGGCGGTTTGCATTACCTTCGACGACGGGTATCGCGATAATCTTACGGGCGCCCTGCCTCTTTTGCAAAAATACGGCTTTAAGGCGACGATTTTCATCGTGAACCGGCGCTTTGAGGGGAATTGGGCGACCGATAAGGATCTGAAAAAATCAAGCGATGAGCTAAATCGCGAGGAGATGCTAAGCGACGATGAGGTTCGCGAGCTTTTGCAAAGCGGGCTCATCGAGATCGGCTCGCATACGCTCGATCACGCGAACTTACCTAGCTTAGACGCGGCAGAGCAGCTGCGTCAGATGAGTGAATCAAAGCGCGAAATAGAGGCGAAATTTGACGTCCCTTGCAGCGCCTTTGCCTATCCGTTCGGCTTTTATGACGAGATTAGCGTGCGCTGCGCGCGCAAGGCGGGCTTTAGCTGCGCCGTTACGACCCAAAACGACGTGTTGCGCCCTCACTACTCAAATTTTGAAATTCCGCGCATCATGGTTAGCGGCAGGCAGGGGCTTTTTAGCTTCATTTTGAAGATGAGGAAGGGCAGAAATAGATGAAAATCGCCTATCTTTGCTGCTCCAGATTTTACGGCGGCGTCGAAAAGATCGTGATCGACTCGCTAAATGAGCTTTGCAAAAGCGAGCACGCGGCGCTCATCGTGCCCGATAGGTGCGAGTTTTTACAGCGTCTGGATGCGCGCGTGCAAATTTATGAGTACAAAAGCCGCGACAAGCGCTACAATCCGTTTTTGTTCGCTGAAATTTATCGGTTTTTACGCTCGGGCGGATTTGAAATTTTACATTCGCACGGCGCCAAAGCCGCGCAAATCGGCTTTGTGGTCGAAAAATTTTTAAGCCTTAAGCTTGTCGCGACCAAGCACAACGACCGCAAGGCGCCCGTTTTCGATCGCGTGCGAAACGTCATCGCAGCCTCGCGCAAGGTCGCAACCACGATAAATCACGCCGCGAAAGTGATATATTTCGGCATAGAGCCGCGGCGTGAGTTTGCAAATCATGAAATTTTCGCGCTCTGCAAGGACACGGAGGGTGCCGCAAACGTGGCGTCCAAGGAAACAAAGGGTGCGCGCGGCGACTCGGCCGGCGTTGCGGGTGCGTCGCAAAATATGGCTGACGCTGCGTACACGTCGCAAGATATGCCTGGCAGGGCGGGTGTGTCGCAAGATAGGGCTTTGGATGCGGACGCATCGCAAAATAAGACTAGTAGCGTATTCATATCGCAACAGGGCGCAAGCGCGGCGGCGGAAAATTTTAAATTTAGCATCGTAGCGGTCGGCAGGCTCGATAAGATAAAGGGTTTTGATCTTTTGATTTGCGCCGCAAGCGAGCTGAAATTCGATTTCGAGCTTAAAATTTACGGTCAAGGCGGCGAGAGACAAAATTTACAAAATTTAATCGATTCGCTAAATTTGCAGGACCGCGTGCGGCTATGCGGCTTTTGCGACGACGTCGCGACGGCTCTTGCTGCGTCGCACCTGCACGTCATCAGCTCGCGCAAGGAGGGCTTTCCGGTGATTTTGATCGAAGGTATTTTTTATTCGCCCGTGCTGATATCTACCCGCGTGGGCGGAATTTCGGAAATTTTAAGCGAGGAGTTTTTATGCGAGGCGGTGGATCTGGGCGCCAAAATCGATGAAATTTACCGCACTTACGGCAAATACGCCCGGGCTTTTGCGCAAAAACACGCCAAGTTCAAGCAAACTTTGACGCTGCAAAATTATATTAGCTCGCTTAAAAATTACTACGAGGAGCTGTTATGCGAAGCCTAAATTTAGGCAAAGTAGCGATTAATGGATGATATATTTATTCGTTTGGCGTATTTCGGGCATAAATTTAGTCTTGTAAATGCTTGATAATAATGTTATAATCCCGAAATAAAGGATAAAGATGTCTAAATTAGACGAAGCAAAAGAAAGATTGATGACGCTTAGATTTTGGTTGGGCATAATCGTCGGGCTAATGATTTCGCTTGGCGGTTGGTTATTAAATAACTACGAAACGGCAAAAGTATTTATTTTGATTTTAAGCGGATTAGGAATGATTGCTTTGTGTTTTGCTCTAGTGCTGGTTAATAGGAAAATTGAAAAAAAGTATAAAGAAATACGAGAGTTAAAAAAGTAGGAGGGTAGAGATGGTTGGTTATATAGTAGTTTGTGTGGTGATTTGTAGCTTTGTTTTTGCTGCCTTTTTGGGTGCACAGTCTGACGATACGGCGGCGTAATCAAAAACAGCATGCTATAACTTTTTACTTTCGATGCTAATTGCTTAAGCAAAGGCGGTATGGGATTGCTAAATTTTTTATGCCGCTATTATTAAATTTGGATGAGCATTGATGTTTATTGTAAAATCATAAGTGTTAAACGCCACTATTTTCTAGTTCAATTTTTAGAAGATTTTGATAATATAATAAGATGAAATATAAGAAAGGAAAATAAATGTTATCAAAATTTGGCTATGAAAAGATTATGGGATATTTATTATATATATTGTCTTTAAGTCTTTTTGTAGGTAAGTCTTATAATGTCTTCAGCGCCTTAATAGTAGTTATATTTCTATTCCATACTTTTAAGGAGCGCTTATTTTGCGTGTTTAAAGATAAATTTTTTATATTTATGTCTATTTGGTGTATATATATGCTGTCTAGTGTAATTTGGGCAACGCATAAAGATGGTATTATTAGTGCTGCAGGAGTTTTATTCTTATGGGTGCTTTTATATTTGGCGATTAAGACATATCTTGATTCCAAGGATAAATTAGAAAGATTTTTTAAATTTCAAACTTATATTGTTTTATTCGTTGCATTCAATGCACTGCTACAATTTCTTATAGGCTATAATATTTTTGGCGTTCCGATTTTGGATGGTAGGGCGACCGATATATTTTTTTCTAGCAATAGCAGAATTTTCCCTTTTATCTTGCCTCTTTATGTTGGAGTGTTTGGGGCTATGCTTAGTTTGAAAGATCGCTCTTTATCTCATTACATTCTATACGGCTCGGCTCTTTTTGGAATTTTAATAGCTGTTCCGCTAAGCGGCTCCAGGGGCCCTTTATTATTGCTTTCCGTGTTTATCCCTATAATAGTTTGGACTAGCCCTTATAGAAAAACAGCTTTTATTGTGTTGGCTGTTTTATGTGCATGCGTGATTTCTATAGCCTTTAATAGCGATAAATTACAGGATAGGTTGATTTCTTTAGTACATCCATTCGAGAATCAAAAGCACCTTAGGGTGGCTATTTGGAAAACTGCTATAGAAGAGTTCAAAGATAATCCTATATTAGGCGTAGGTTTTAAAAATTTTAAATATAGACAATTCGATTACTATAAACCGGAATTTGAAAGTTACGAAATAGACAAGGAACAAAATAAAATGGTTGAACATGCGCATAGCCCTTGGATGGATATACTTGCAGAGCAAGGAATTGTTGGATTTGGGTTTGCCATTACACTATTTTTTAGTATCCTTTATAATGTTTATAGAAAAGGAACTTTTATATTGATCGGTGCATTTAGTGTTTTTTATGCATTTTCCTTTTTAAATTCCACTTTTGTAATTTCTAAGAGCCGTTGGTCGTTTTTTATGATATTTTCTATAACCATATTTACGCTTGTCGCTAACTATTATAAGTATATAAATTCATCGAGTGATAGAAAAGTTAATGATGTAAAAGAATCAAGATGAACTATATTTTTATGTTTCTGATCTTTGCCGCCGTAGCGGGCGTTTCGCTGCGGTATAACTGGTGGCGGATCCCGCAGAGCTGGCATAAGGCACGGGTGCTGATGTATCATAGCATAGAGGAGCACAAGGGCGATAAATTCGACAAATGGCGGCTAAGACCTGCTGATTTTGAAAGACAGATCGCGTGGCTTGCAAAAAACGGCTTTAAAAGCTTTAAGCTTAGCGAGCTTATCGCGCTAGAGCGGCTGCCTAAAAAGGCTGTTTGCATCACATTCGACGACGGGTTTGAAAATAATTTTACTAGCGCCTTTGAAATTTTGAAAAAATACGATTTTAAAGCGAGTATATTTTTGGTGCCGGATGCCGTGCAAAACGACTGGGAGCGTGTCAACACCGCTCATCTCGCGCGGATGCTGAGCGAGGAGCAAATTTTAAAAATGCAAGCAAGCGGGCTGGTGGAGTTTGGCGCGCATACGATGCACCACGTAAATTTAGACCTTACCTACGCGAGCGATCCGCAGCTCGCCGTAGATGAGATCATCGCATCCAAGGCTCGCGTAGCAAGTATTTGCGCTCAGCCTTGCGAGGTGTTTGCCTACCCGTACGGTAAATTTAACGACGAAATTTTAAATATCGCCAGATCAAATTTCAAAGGCGCGGTAGTTGTCAAGCGCGGACTTTACGAGGCGGGCGACGACAGACACGCCGTAAAGCGTATCGGCATTTTGGGCACGGAGGGGTTTTTTGATTTTTGGCTGAAATTTACGAGGATAAGGAACAAACTATGATTAAAGCATCCGTTTATGCGATAGTGATGAATGAGGAGCGCCACATCGAGCGTATGCTGCGTAGCGTGGCGGATTTCGCCGAGATCATAATCGTCGATAGCGGCAGCACCGATGCCACGCTGCAAATCGCGCGTAAATTTACCGATAAAATTTACCACCACGATTGGCAGGGCGAGGGGGTGCAGAAAAACTATGCGTTTTCGCTCTGCAGCAACGAATGGGTGCTAAATCTCGACGGCGACGAGGAGGTAAGTCCTGAGCTAAAGGGCGAGATAGAGGAGTTTATGAGCCAGAGCGATTACTCGGCGCTGGATATTAAATTTCACGAATACTCGCTAGGGCGCAAGTGCTCGGATCTCGTGCGCAAAAATACTCACATCCGCTTCTTTCGTAAGGAGTGCGGCGAGTATAAAAATATGGGGGTGCACGCGCAAATTTCGATCATAAAAGGCGCGGTGAAAAAGAGCAAATTTTGCATTAATCACTTTAGCGAAAAGCCGATTGCAGAGCTCGTTATGAAAAATAACAACTACTCTACGCTGCGCGCGCAGGGGGATTTTGAGAAGGGCAAGAAGCCGAGCCTTGCGAAGCTTTTGCTGATCTATCCGTTTGCGTTTTTTAAATCGTACATTTTGCGCAGATCGCTTTTTGACGGGCGCAAAGGATTTATCACGGCAAATATTAACGCATTTTACGCGTTTTTAAAAGAGGCGAAACTTTACGAGAAGTATCTTAAAAAGGGCGAAAATTAATCGAAATGATAGAAAATTTTAGTTATTATTGCGACCTAAATTTAACGGCGAAAAGGGCGAAAAAATGGATAAAAAAACGATAGCGGCACATAAAATTTCAGACGAAGAATATGAAAAAATTTTAAAAATTTTAGGTCGCGAGCCGAATCTGCTCGAGCTTGGGATTTTTAGCGCGATGTGGAGCGAGCACTGTAGCTACAAATCGAGCAAAAAATATTTAAGCGGCTTCCCGACCAAGGCGCCTTGGGTTATCCAGGGGCCCGGCGAAAACGCAGGTGTCATCGATATCGGCGGCGGCATGGCGGCGGTTTTTAAGATGGAAAGCCACAACCACCCTAGCTTCATAGAGCCGTTTCAAGGGGCTGCGACCGGCGTAGGCGGGATACTGCGCGATATATTTACGATGGGCGCGCGCGTCGAGGCCAATATGAACTCGCTTCGCTTCGGCGAGGTGCGAGGAAGAAGCGAGAATGCGCGCAAGCAGCGCTATCTGCTAAAAGGAGCGGTTGCCGGCATTGCGCACTACGGCAACTGCATGGGCATCCCTACTATCGGCGGCGAGACGAGCTTTGATAAGAGCTTTGACGGCAATATTTTGGTTAATGCCTTTGCTCTAGGTATCGTTAAAAAGGATGAAATTTTCTACGGCAGGGCCGAAGGCGTGGGCAATAGCGTAATCTACGTGGGCTCTAAGACCGGGCGCGACGGGCTCGGCGGAGCCGTGATGGCGAGCGATAGCTTTAACGACGCGAACAAATCTCTGCGCCCGACGGTGCAGGTGGGCGATCCGTTCGCCGAAAAGCTGCTGATGGAGGCGTGCTTGGAGCTTTTTAAGACAAACTACGTCGTTGGTATCCAGGATATGGGCGCGGCGGGGCTTACTTCAAGTAGCTTTGAGATGGCGGGGCGCAGCGGCAGCGGCATGAGATTAAATTTAGACCGCGTACCGATGCGCGAAGAGGGGATGAGCCCGTATGAGCTGATGCTAAGTGAGAGCCAAGAGCGTATGCTGATCTGCGCCAAAAAGGGCTGCGAGGAGAAAATCAAAGAAATTTTTGCCAAATGGGATCTGGATGCCGCCGTCATCGGCGAGGTGACGGATAGCGGCAAGATGGAGCTTTTTTGGCACGGCGAGCTGGCGGGCGTTATTCCAATCGAGCCGCTTAGCGAGGCTGCGCCCGTGCTGGATCGCCCGATAAAAGAGCCTGCGTACATGGCGCAGATCGCGCGGCAAAATTTATGCGGCTGCGGCGCGAGCGAGCGCGAGCTAGACGCGGCGTTTGATAAAATTTTTGGGGACACCGAAGTGCTAAATAAATCCTACATCTACGATCAATACGACGCCAACGTGGGGTTAAACTCCGCCAAGCGTCCCGGCATGCTGGGCGCTGCGGTGATGCGAGTTAAGCAAAACGGCGTCAAGCTCGCGATGGCTGCGGACTGCAACACGCGGATGAATTACGTCCATCCTCGCATAGGCGCGGCGCTCGCGGTAGCGTCGACGGGACGAAAGGTCGCTATGAGCGGCGCAACGCCTCTAGCCATCACCGATTGCCTAAACTACGGTAATCCGCAAAATCCAGAGGTTATGTGGCAGTTCGCGCAGGGCTGCGAGGGGATCAAGCAGGCTTGCGCCGCGCTAAATACCCCGGTCATCAGCGGCAACGTAAGCCTTTATAACGAAACGGGCGGCGTTAGCATCCAGCCCACTCCCGCGATCGTCTGCGTGGGCACAAACGAGGGCGAGATCATCCCTAGCGATTTTTGCGCTAGCGGCGTGAGCGTCTATCTGGCGGGTGACACGAAGGGCGTTTTTGCGGGCTCGCTTTATATGAAAGCGGTGGAAAACCGCGTCGCAGGCAGCTTGCCTGAGTTAAATTTAAAGGCAGAGCGCGCTTTGTGGGACTTCGCGATCGAGGCTGGCAGGAGCGGGGTTTTGGAGTTTGCAAATTCTGTAGGAATCGGCGGCGTAGCGATTACGCTAGCTAAGATGGCGTGCGTAGGCGGCATAGGCGGCGAGTTTGAGATGAGCTGCGACGATAGCAGAGATATTTTCGACGAGAGCTTTTCGCGCGCGATTTTCGGCGTGCGCGACGAGGCGAAATTTAAAGAGCTGGCCGCAAAATACGGGCTAAGCTTGATGCGCCTAGGCACCAGCGGCGGCGAAGAGTTTCGCATAAATTCCGTCCGTAAAAAGCTCGCTGCGCTGAAAGAAATTTACTTCGGCGAGTTTGCCAAGATCGTAAAGAGCGAAGATTAGCGCGTGCTCGGCATTGTATTTCTTTTAATCGCGCTTTATATTTTTGCTCAGATCGGCGGAGTTTTCGGTAACTCTGGCTATCGCGGCAAGGCTCAAATGCAGCTAGCAGAGGCTAAAATTTTAGTAGCGCTTCTAGCCAAGGTCGCCAAAAGCGACGGGTACGTAAGCGAGTCCGAAGCCGCGATGATAAGCGAAATTTTAGACGATTTGGTGCGCCAAATGGGCGCCGGCGAACGCGAACGCCAGGCGCTGAAACTCGTTTACAAAGTCGAGAAAGAAAGCCTTGCAAACGTGCGCGAGCTCGCCGAAAAATATAACCAAACTTACCGCCCGAGCCCGAGCCGCAAAACTGGGCTAATCTATTTCTTTTTAAATTTAGCCTATGTCGATCGCGGTTTTAGCGCGGCGGAGCGGCGCACAATCTCGCAGATCTGCGACGGATTGGGCTTGCCCGAGCATATACAAAGCCAGATGTTTGCGACCTTTGAGCGCAGCTTTTACGGCACCTATTACGAAAATGGCGGCGCGCAAAGCGATTCCGCTTACGACGAATACGACGGCTATAGCACAAGAAGCGGCGGATATTGGGACAAATACGGCGGCAGAAGTACCGGCGGCTACGGCAGCAGCAGTTACGGCGGCGGCACCGGCTACGGATATGGCGGCTCTGCCGGTTCGGGCTACGGAGGCTCGCAAAGTTCGGACGGTTCATACGGCGGATATGGTAGCGGCTATTCGGGCGGCTCGCAAGGCTCTGCCAAAAGCAAAAGAGATCCGTATGAAATTTTGGGACTCTCAAAGGACGCTACGTTTAGCGAGATCAAGAAAAAATATCGCGAGCTCGTGAAAAAATACCATCCCGACATCCTGATGGGCAAGGGCGCGGACGAGGAGATCATCCAGGAGGGCACGAAGAAGCTTCAGGAGATCAACGAGGCGTATAAAATTTTAAAGGAGCGCTTCGGCGAGAAGTAGGGCGAGTAAATTTTAAAATTTGAGGGCGCAAAATGCCTTGAAATTTTAATGTAGGGCTTGCGATACGGCGGCAAGGCGCGGCGAAGGAATTTTAAGGCACGATATCGCAATATGCGCGGCGTGCGAAAATTTTAAATCGCGAGAGATTGGATGCGGCGCGGTAGTGAAATGTCAAAGCGTGCGATATGGAAATTTAAGGTGCAGGCGTGCTAAGGTCGCTTCGCTAAAATTTCAATGTGCTGCGGCGAGCGCGGTAAAATTTTACGCTAGAGCTTTAAGGCACGTGGATGAAACCAGATAAAATTTACGGCGTCGGATTAGAATTTAAGGAGTGATAAATGAAAAATTTTATAATTTTTGCCGTTTTGGCGACACTGCTTGGAGGATGCGCGGGCAAAAAAGATCAAAACGGAATTGCCGACTCGGAAGATATCGCAATGTTAAGCTTTGACAAAAATATTTCCACCAGATACCGAGCCCATAACGGAAAACTCTATAAAAATGGCAAAGTGTTAGGCAAATATCTTACGGCACTGGGACTTGGTACGCACATTTATACTGATGAAATGGGAAATGGTTATATAGATCCCAGCGCGACAAAGGAACATAATTCTAAAAAAATTACGGAGATAATATTCGTTCCGAACGAATTTATTAAAGTGATCTCTTATAGCCATAATGACGGCGTTTGTAAAGCATTGTCCGCAGGAAAATATGTACATATAAAGGAGTATATCACTATATATTCACGAGGCGAGCCGATCGTGGCATATAGTTATGATGTTTTGATGTCAAGAAAAGGAATGGGGAAAATTTCATCCAGGTATGATTTCGTTAATGAAAAGTTATCTTATGTGGATAAAAAAATTTTAGAAAAACTAAATTCGACAGTAGCAGATCATGTGAAAAAATCCGTCGTGCTTAGCGGTGCTACGCTTCTTGGTCTGCTTTGCAGAGAAAAGTCTAAAAGGTTGGATTAAATTTAAGGAGTGATAAATGAAAAATTTTATAATTTTTGCCGTTTTGGCGGCACTACTTGGGGGATGTGGGATATTGCGCCCGGCTAAGAGCGATAAGGAGTTTAAATTTTACGACGGCAACAAAACCATGATCTATAAATTTGTCGGCGAGGATCTGTATGAAAACGGCAGAAATTTAGGCTCCTATTCTATGGATAGAGGCGAGTTTAGGATGCTTGTGCTCGACGAGGCGGGCAAGTCTTACGGCAACAATTACAAGTCCGCGCTGAATGCCAAGAGGATGAAATTTTATCTTTTTAACGACGAAAGGGCAATGGTATTTAGCATTTGGCACAAAGATGGGATTTGCAGCGTCTATAACGCCGGCAGATACGTAAATTTCGACTATACTTCAAATATGTTCAAAGACGGCGATTGGCTTTATGCGGACGGTAGAATTTCAAAAAGCGAGAGCTCGGTGCAAAATATGAGTTCAAAAACGTTGAGCGCATATAAAAATATGAATTTTGAAAAAGCGGTCGATCGCAAAGATACGAAATATATCGCGGAGGAGTTGGCTGTGGCTGGATTTTTCAAAAAGACGATCGAGGGTCTTAGAACCATGATCTTAGACGATTTTTGCAGATAAACTTCGGAGGATTTATGGATAAAATTAAAATTTTAGCGCTGCTTGCGGCAGCGGTGCTGCTTACAGGCTGTATGAAGATAAAGTATTCGCAAGCCGAGCTGCATCCGGAAAATTCCGTGATGATGAGCTATGACGGGCAGACCGTCACCGAGTATAAAATTTCAGGCGGCGTGCTTTTTAAAGATGATGCAATCTTAGGAAGATACGAAGAGGCGGGCTCCAATCTCTATCTATTTACGGACGAAAGAGGGATGAACGTGGCTGGGGATCAAATTTCGCAAAGAGCTCTAAATAAATTTACGATCTACGTTTTTACGCCCAATAAAGAGCTACGAATCGCCGAGTATTCCGCAAGCGGCGGCGTTTGCAAGGCCTTTGCGGAGGGCAAATTCGTAAGCCTAAAAGAGCACTTTAGCGGCTATGCTTCCTCCGCGCCGCTTTATTCATACTCGTTTTCGGCTTCGGTGTCGCAAAGCTCCAGCGCAAACGTGATCTCACGCTATGAATACGTGAGCTCAAGTCTAAAAAATAGTAGGGCGTTTTTGCAAAGCCCACATACGGCTCTAGGCAATACGGTTAAGGAGAGCATCGAGTGGCATCGGGACAGATTACGCGATATTTGTAAGTTAAAATTTTAAAATCAAACCAACACGAAAGGAAAAACATGGGATTTTTATCCAAAGACGAAGAGCCGCATAGGCAGGGCGCCAAAAAGGCGGCGAAGCAACCGCCGATCTTGATGAAGCAAACGCAAGAGGTGATCACGAATATCGAGAAATATCTGGGCGCGCCGCTGCTTACCTACTTCAATTCGGGCGCCGGCAGCGTCTGCGGCAACGACGCGATCAGTATCAACGACCATCTTAAAGGCAAGCATTTCGAAAAGCTCTACCTTTACATCAAATCTGACGGCGGCAGCGGTATCGCCTCGCTTAAGATCGTCTCGATCCTGCGCAACCACTGCGACGAGCTGATCGCGCTGGTGCCGGCAAACTGCGCTTCGGCGGCTACGATGATGGCGCTTGGAGCGAATAAAATTTTAATGGGGCCGCTGGGCTATCTCACGTCGGTCGATACCTCGCTGCGCCACGAGCTCTCGCCGGTTACGAACACCAACGACCAAGCCAACGTTTCGATGGACGAGCTAAGCCGCGTGGTGAAGCTTTGGAAAAATAACGAGCGCCCGAACGACGAGAACCCGTACAAGGAGCTTTACAAATATATCCATCCGCTCGTTTTCGGCGCCGTCGATCGCGCAAGCAGCCTGTCGCTTAAAATTTGCCGCGAAATTCTGCGCTACCACTTCGAAGATGAGCAAAAGATCGCCTTTATCAGCGACAAGCTAAACAGCGGCTATCCGTCGCACGACTATCCGATCTTATTTAGAGAGGCTAACGAGCTTGGGCTTCAGGTCGAGAAGATGGATACGCGCCTAAGCGAGATGCTTCAAATTTTAAACGAGCTCTACGCCGAGATGGGGCAGCGCACCTTCACCGACTTCGATGAGAACAACTACCACGACAACAACATCGCTAATATCATCGAAATTTCGGGATGCCAGATCTACTATCAGATCGACAAGGACTGGTTTTATCGCGAGGAGGAGAAGCGCTGGATCGTGCTAAACGACGAGAGCTCGTGGCGCAAAAACGAGATCGACGGCAAAAATATCAAAAACAGCATCTACTATATTTAGTGCGGTTTTGGATTTCGCGTCGCTTTAAATTTGCGGCTTGTAAAATTTAAAGCGGCGCGAAAAATTTAAACGAGCAGCAGCGGCAAGGTGCGATTGATGATGACATAGCCGCGCTTATGGACGAGCTGGAAAATAGGATGTGCAAGTAAATTTAAAATTTTAAAAGTGGCAAAAGCAAGCGCCAATCTAGCTTGGCGATAAAAGCTGCGCTGCGAATTTTAAATTTAGCCGGTTCACGCAGATCCTTGCGGCTAAATTCGCGCTGCGGTTTAAATTTACGTTTTGCGCGCGGCTTTTAATTTAGCCTTTGCAAGTGGCGCAGAATTTTAAATTTACGTCCGCGCGAGCAAAGCGGCGGCATTTGAGAAGCAAAATTAAAATTTGCGCGCGGTAAATGCGATAAATTTAGCAAATTTCGCTTTGCCGATTCCGCTTCATAAATTAGGCAAAATTTTAAAATTTAAAGGATTTTTGCGATGAAATTTTTTATCTCATCTCTGTTTTTGGTTCTGTCGCTGCTCGGCTGCGCGGGCAAAAACTCGCCCGCAAGCGATAAAACCTACGTTCTTTCGGACGAGCTTAGGGGTACGAAATACGCTTTTTACGGCGGAAATCTTTACGAAAACGGTACGATTTTAGGCCCTTACGAAACGCGCGGCGATGCGAAGCTTGCGATTTTAGGCGGTAGCGGCGCAAATTTAGACGCAAATGCAAAGCTCATAAAACTATATTTTTTCGAGCGCAGATACGGCGCGATCTACTCCGCAAGCCACAAAAACGGGGTCTGTGCCGAGTACAATAAGGGAAATTTCGTAGATTTTCAAATTTTATTTAATATTTTTCAAAGCAAAGAGTGGTTTAATTATAGCGGCGGCATCTCTCGCGATAATGAGAGGCTAAAAGAGCTGGCTTCGGCGCGCATGGCGAAATTTAAAGACGCAAAGCTCGGCGCGGCAGATGAAAAGACGAGGCGCGAGTATCAAAAGGCTCGCCGCGAGGCGATTTTGTATTTTCAGCTTAACGCAAACGATATGCGCGAGCTGATTTTTAAAAAATTATGCGAATAAATTAAAAGGAGAAAAGATGAGAGCGTTAATCAGCGTTAGCGATAAAGAGGGCATTCTAGAATTTGCCAAAGGGCTGGAAAAACTCGGTTTTGAGATTTTAAGCACGGGCGGCACGCATAAATTGCTTTTGCAAAATGGCGTGAAAGCAGCGGAAGTGAGCGAATACTCGGGCTCGCCTGAGATGTTTGAGGGGCGGGTTAAGACCCTGCATCCAAAGATCCACGGCGGAATTTTGTATAAGCGAAACGACGCAAATCACGCCAGTCAAGCCGCGCAGCACGGCATCGGCGGCATCGATCTCGTGTGCGTAAATTTATATCCTTTTAAAGCGACCGTAGCCCGCACCGACGATTTTTCTGAGATTATCGAAAATATCGACATCGGCGGCCCCGCGATGGTTCGAAGCGCGGCTAAGAATTTCGCAAGCGTCTATGTCGTCACTAGCCCGCTTGATTACGGCGCGGTTTTGCAAAATTTAGCGAGCTCTGACGAGAGCGAGAAGCTGAAATTTAGGCAAAATTTGATGATAAAAGCTTATGAGCACACCGCAGCCTACGACGCGATGATCGCAAACTATATGAACGAGCGCTTTAACGGCGGCTTCGGCGCGAAAAAATTTATCACGGGCAGCAAGGTCTTCGATACTCGCTACGGCGAAAATCCGCACCAAAAGGGCGCGCTGTACGAGTTCGAGGACTTTTTTAGCAACCATTTTAAGAGCCTAAAGGGCGAGGCGAGCTTTAACAATATGACCGATATGCACGGCGCGCTGATGCTCGCTAGCAGCTTCGGGGAGGCGCCTGCGGTGGCGATCTGCAAGCACGCCAATCCGTGCGGCTTCGCCGTAAAGGGGAGCCTGCTTGAAAGCTACGTAGAGGCGCTAAAATGTGACCCCGTAAGCGCATACGGCGGCGTCGTGGCGATAAACGGCGTTTTGGACGAGGAGCTAGCAAATAAAATCAATGAAATTTTTGTCGAAGTTATCCTTGCCGCCCGCGTCACGCCCGCGGCGCTTGCGGTATTTGAAAAGAAAAAGCGTATTAAAATTTTCGAGCAGGGCGGGGAGTTTTTGATTCGCGAAAACGACAAATACGATTTTAAATTTATTGACGGCGGCTTTGTGTATCAGCAGCGCGACTACGTAGGCGCGGGCGAGGTCGCAAACGCTAGCTGCGTCACGGGGCGCGCGGCGAGCGAGAGCGAGCTTGACGATCTAAAAATCGCGTGGCAGATCGCCGCACTTACGAAGAGCAACTGCGTGGTTTACGTCAAAAATCGCGCGATGGTCGCGATCGGCATGGGTATGACGAGCCGCGTGGACGCCGCGCGTGCGGCAGTGGCAAAGGCGCGCGACGTGGGCGTCGATCTGAGCGGCTGCGCGCTTGCCAGCGAGGCGTTTTTCCCGTTTAAAGACAGCATCGAGATCGCCCATGCTGCGGGCGTCGCAGCGGTGGTGCAGCCGGGCGGCAGCATCCGCGACGATGAGGTGATCGCAAGCGCCGACGAGTTTGGCATGGCGATGTATTTTACGGGAGTGCGCCACTTTTTGCATTAAATTTCGCTCGCCCGAGGTGGAGCGGATTTATTGCGCTCGCTTCGTAACTTTTTATGCCGTTGCAAATATTAAAAACCGCGCCGGAGCGGATCTCGTTGCTTACTACGTAGCGGGCGCAGCGCGGACCCAGGTTGCGCTCCGATACGCGGCGAGCGTGATGCTTCGGACTACTTGCGTTTTGCCATACGGCTGTGCGACGACGATTTAGCTGTGCGGTATATCGTTTTGTAACGGGCGCGGCGTGGGTCTAATGCACGGTGCTTTGTTATGCGCCAGCGCGTAGCGGACCCGGCTACCTCCGCTACGCAGCCGTGCGCGATGTAAATTTGACTGCGCTCTGATACGCGCCGAGCGTGATGCGAATCGGACTACTTGCGTTTTGCCATACGGCTCTGCGGCACCGATTTAGCTGCGCAGCATACTGCTTCGTATCGATGCGGCGCAATCTAAATTTAATCACTCGCCGCTTTTAAATAGTCGCGAAAATTTTATCTTGCGGCGGCGGCGCGTAAATTTTAAATTTAATTTCGCAAAGCGTCTGACCTGCCGCATGTCCGCGTGGTTTAGTGTAAATTTATCGGTTCAAATTTAAGAGGGTCGCTCGGTTGCATTTTGCTAGGAATTTTAAAATTTACGCAAGTTCATGGGCTTAGTTGCGCCATAAATTTTAAAATTTAAGTAGAATAGCGCGGCGCACGCGGCTTGGGCGCATGTTTTATCACGACGCGCGATTTTGGCGCAGCCTTAGCACGGTTTTATTACAGTGCGCAACTTAACGTAAATTTTGCCGTAGCCTCTAAATTTTGGCTCAAATTTTACCGCGCCACGCTCAAGCGTCTTTAAATTTCGCCGTTTGTGGCAAATGTCAAGCTCGGCAAAATTTCACTCTCATTTCATTTACGGATTGTAAAATTGCGCAAAATTTAAAACGAAAGGATCAAAATGAAAATTTTCAAAGCCTTAATCTGCCTCTTTGCTTTGGCGGCGGGTTATTTAGTCGCGCTAAATGCCGCAGGCGGCAGCGCGGCGGACGCAAATTTTAAAGTTAAAGGGGGCGGCATGAACGCAAACGTGAAAGAAATTTATCTAGCAGGCGGCTGCTTCTGGGGCATGGAGGCGTATTACAAACAGCTCGACGGTATAGTCGCGACGCAGGTAGGCTACGCCAACGGCAAGAGTGATAAGGCAAGCTACGAAGGGCTGCATAGCAGCGATCATGCTGAGACGCTACACTTAAAATACGACGCCAACGTCATCAGCGAGCCTGAAATTTTGGCGCATTATTTCCGCATCATCGATCCGTTCTCGATCGACAAGCAAGGTAACGACCGCGGTCGCCAGTATCGCACGGGCATCTACTACACCGACGAGGCGAGCGGCGAGATAGCGCGCTATTTCATAGCGGCGCAGCAGGCTAAATTTAAAGAAAAGATCGCCGTCGAAGTGGCGCCGCTAAAGAATTTCGTCCGCGCCGAGGAGTATCATCAGGACTACCTCGGCAAAAATCCCGGCGGATACTGCCACATCGATCTGCGCCTCGCTAAAAAGCCGCTTGAGGACGATGAGAAATTTAAAGTGCAAAGCAAGGAGGAGCTGAAGAAAAATTTAACCGAGCTTCAGTATCAAGTCACGCAGGAAAAGGCGACCGAGCGGCCGTTTTCGAGCGAATACGACAAGAATTATAAAAAGGGCATCTACATCGACATCGTGTCGAAAAAGCCGCTGTTTTCATCCACCGATAAATTTGACGCGGGCTGCGGCTGGCCGAGCTTTTCAAAGCCGATAACGACCGATGCGATCGCCTATGCGCAAGATGACAGCCACGGCATGCAGCGCGTCGAGGTCTCCAGCCGCGTAGGAGGCAGCCATTTAGGGCACGTCTTTGATGACGGACCGAGAGAGAAGGGCGGTATGAGATACTGCATCAACGGCGCGAGTTTGAAATTTATCCCGCTTGAGGAGATGGACGCGCTAGGCTACGGCGAGTATAAAATTTACGTGCAGTAACGCGGGCTAGGGCTTTGGCTCGGCGGTCGGTCGGTTAGTTTTTACGGCTCGGCTGCCGATCGGTTGTCGGTATATTGCTTCGGCAGTAGGTCATTTTGTAACTCGGGCGCGCGCTTCTTTAGTCTGCGGCTACTGCTTTTGGCGGTCGGTCGGTTTTATACGGCTCTGCTATCGATAAATTCGGCGGCTAGACGATCGATTTTCAATCGGTCGGTTGCCGATCGGTTTGGCCGGCGGATAGTTTAGTTTGCGGTCGAGCGGAAGCTTGACGATCGGCGGACGGCTTGGCGGTTTGATGATTTATCGGCGGATAAATTGGCTTGGCGGCTAATGATGGAATTTTAAAATTCCAAATACGATAAAAATTTAGCGGTAGTGGAATTTTAAAAATTTATCGATACGGAATTTCATGTGGCGCGAGCCGCTAAATAAAAATGCGCGGACGCAGTCCGCCCCGCTAGCGTCGTCGGAGGTTGGGTGGGGTTTGGAGCGGGAAGGGGAGCGACCTCGCAATTCAAGCTCCCTTCCCGCCCTGATAGAAACGGAAATCACGGCATAAAATTCGCAAGTCGTGAATTTGGGGATAAAATTTTGAAATTTTATCTCTTAAAATATAATAAGTGTAGCATGCTTAGTAAGAGATGCGGCGTAAAATTTGAAATTCTGCAACGAAAACGGCGTCTATGCAATGCCCGTTCTGCATCCGCGTCGCAAATTTTAAATTTAGGATAAAATTTTAATGGCTAGCCCCGCGCAAAATAGAAAAATCCCCGCATAGATCGCTAAAAACGGCGCGATTATCGCATAATGGATGATGAACTCGAAGAAATTGTAGATTATGTGCTTGCTTTTGGGCTCTTTAAATTTTAATTCTAGCGGCTCGTTCGAATCAAACGGCGTGTTGGAGCGCAAAATGTGCCTCGGTCCAGCGCACGAAGTCTATTTTATTGCGCTGCATATAGTCTTTGCCGATCCCGCATACGCCGTTATATAGCATGCCAAAGCCGCCGAAAAACAAAATGAGTCCGATGTCGATCAGCTTATCCGCCATAGCAATCTTTCCTTTGCTTTTTAAATTTAGAAATTTAGCCCGCCGTATTTGCTATATCGCCGTTTGCTTATTGAAATTCTAATTTTGCAGGATTGCACTCTTTATCGGCTTTGCAATCTTGCAATTTTTTGATGATTTTATTGAAATGTTCTTTATCATACGCTAGATCTCGCGTCATTGTCATATATTTTATTACCTCGTTTATATCTAAAGAGTAATAAAAATGGGTTATTGCACAGAGCAAACAAGAATCTCCTACCTTGCCTACCTCACAAGCTCTTATTAATCGTTTTAATCCAGTTTCAATCTTATTTGTTTTAACTAAAATTTCTCCGGACAAGCTGCATGCTAATAAATTTTCAATTTGATCTTTTTCAAAGCAGCGCTTATCCGCGATACTTAATAAGCTCTGACAAGCGCTATATTTTCCATCGCCGAAACCGCATTCCTTTATAAGTCGTGAAATTTCTAGTGAGTAAATTTTGTCACAATCATTGTAAATATGGGAAGTAACACAGCGACCGACCGCATTCGCGTATTCTCTTGCGGATAGCTTCAAAAACCCGTCGCTTAAAATTTTAACTCCCGCGGAATTTTGTACTTGCGCCTCGCTCGGCTCCGTATCTTGCATCGCAAAAGCAGCCCCGCTAAAACCGAGCCACAGCGCAAACGCCAAAAATACTCGCTTCATTTTCTCTCCTTCATTTATTTCATTATTTGCTTATGATACCTAAAAAGCGATAAATTTTATTTATTTTGCGTGGGATTTGGGCTGCAAGGTCGTAAAATTTTTAATACATTTTAGAATCGTCTTGTGGGATTTTAAGTAGGTTAAATTTTAAATTCCAAAATGCAATCCTTAAGCAAGTTAAATTTAGGCGCGATACACGATAAATTTAAGTAGATTAAAATTCTTGCACGTTGGAATTTAAGCGGAAAACTAGGCGTCGCGATCGGGCAAACGCAAAAATGCGAAAAATGCGAAGCTAAAATTTATCGCATGTCGAAATTTAAACCGCCTTTTGGCTAAATTTAAGCTAAAAACGCTATAATCCCGTTTCTTTTATTTCGTGCGCTCGTAGCTCAGCTGGATAGAGCATTTGATTGCGGTTCAAAAGGTCGGGGATTCGAATTCCTCCGGGCGCACCATCTACAAATATTTTTTTCGCTATAATCCGTGAAATTTCAATCTTGGAGCAAAAATGAGAGCATTCGCCGAATGGGAGGAGCAAGAGGCGCTTTTGGTGTCTTTGCCGCACGCAGGTACTGACTGGGCGCCATATTTGAGCGAGATACGGGCGGCTTATCGCGACTTTATCGCCGCCGCAGCGAGGTTTGAGCCGGTCGTTGCGATCGCGCCGCGCCGCGAGGATTTTGAGCAAATTTGCGGCGGCTTAGCAAACACGAGCTTCGCGCAAATCGATACCGACGATACGTGGATTCGCGATTACGGAGCGATCGACTTAGAGGAGGGCGGCAAAATCACGGGGCTAAATTTTCGTTTCAATGCCTGGGGCGGCAAGTTCGCAAGCGCCAAGGACGATGCGTTAAATTCTAAGCTTTACGCTGCGAGCGCTCGTCCGCTGCGAGACATGGATCTGATCTTAGAGGGCGGCAGTGTCGATTTTGATGGCGCGGGCACGATGCTGACTACGAGCGCGTGTTTGCTAAACGAAAATCGCAACTCCTTAAGTAAGGCGGAGCTGGACGCGCGGCTGCGTGAAATTTTTGGCCTAAAAAAGATAATCTGGCTAGAGCGCGGCTTCATAAAAGGCGACGATACCGACAGCCACGTCGATACTCTCGCGCGTTTTTTAAGCCCGCGCGTCGTGGCGATAAGCTCGTGCGACGATCCGAGCGATCTGCACTACGCGGAGCTTGGCGCGATGAAGGATGAAATTTCATCGCTCGGATACGACGTGATCGAACTGCCGATCCCGCGCGCGATCTTTTATCGGGGGCGCAGGCTGCCCGCGACTTACGCAAATTTCGTCTTTTTAAACGGCGCGCTCATCGCGCCTACCTACGCAGATCCCGCAGATCCGTACGATCCAAACCGCGCGGCGGACGAGCTGGCACTGTCGCGTCTGCGAGCGGCGTGCGCGGATCGCGAAGTAGTGGGAGTAAACGCGCGCGTTTTCATCCGCCAAAACGGCTCGCTACACTGCTCGTGCATGAATAAATTTAAACTTTAAATTTAGATCGAAGGGAAAATATGAAAATTCTAAAAGTTGGACTGATTTCGCATAAATTTGAAGGCACCAAGGCGCGCACGATAGCGCGTAGTATCGAGCTCATCGCGCGTGCAGCGGCGAATGGCGCGCAATTAATCGTTTTGCAAGAGCTTCATCAGACGCATTATTTTTGCCAGCGCGAAAATACCGAAAATTTCGACTATGCGCAGGATTTCGAGCGCGATTTGCGGCTGTGGAGCGAGGTAGCGAAGAGATTTGGCGTCGTGCTGGTAAGCTCGCTTTTCGAGCGCCGCGCCGCGGGGCTGTATCACAACACCGCCGTGGTCTTCGAGCGCGACGGCAGGATCGCCGGCAAGTACCGCAAGATGCATATCCCCGACGATCCGCAGTTTTACGAAAAATTTTATTTCACGCCGGGCGATCTGGGCTTTGAGCCCATAGATACGAGCATAGGGCGGCTCGGCGTGCTCGTGTGCTGGGATCAGTGGTATCCCGAGGCGGCGCGCGCGATGGCGCTACGCGGTGCCGAGCTGCTCATATATCCGACTGCGATCGGGTGGTTCGACGGCGACGACGAGGACGAAAAAGCGCGTCAGCTGGAGGCTTGGGTTGCGGTACAGCGCGGGCATGCAGTGGCAAACTCTCTACCCGTAGTCGCCGTAAATCGCGTGGGCTTTGAAAGCGCCCCGCTTAGTGAGGTCTCGCCGGATGAAATTTTATTCGGTGGCGAAGCAAATTTAAATGTGCGCGATAAAATTTCGCGCTCCACGGATGCGAGCGGCGAGAGTAAAATTTTAAGTGAGGGCGGAATTTTATCCTTTAATAACGGTGCGCTAACGGATAGCGGCAAAATGGCGATCGGCGACGAAATTTTGCCCGCGAAGGATGAGGCGGCGCGAGAGAATTTAAAAATTTCGATAGAGATCAAATTTAACGGCGAAACTTTAGAGGTGCTGCCGAATAAACAGCGCGTAGACCAGCTTGCCAGCGAAGAGGGGATTAGATTTTGGGGCAATAGCTTTGTTTTTGGCGCGCAGGGCGAGCAACTGTTTCGCGCAAACAGCACCGACGAGCTATGCGAAGTCGTAACCATCGATATGCAAAGATGCGAAAACGTGCGCCGCTGGTGGCCGTTTTTGCGCGATAGACGCGTAGAAAACTATGAAATTTTGACTAAGCGATACGGGCTGTAGCTCCTGTATCTCGAATAGCCATATAGTTTATCGGGTGCGCATGAGAATGAAAGCGAATAATTTTATGATATCAATGTGTAGAAGCGCCGATAAAATACATTATATAAGCCGAATGGATTTAAAATTTTGATTTTACAATGCCCGCAAAATCGAGCTTTGTAAATAAATTGTAAAAAATTTGCTAAAAACTATTGACAATTTTTAAATTTTTCTCTATAATTCCGCCAAGTTTCGCATATAGGTATGCGGGATGAATTTTATTTAAGGAGTAAACCATGAAAAAAGGTTTTACTATGATCGAGTTGATCTTCGTTATCGTTATTTTAGGTATTTTGGCAGCTGTTGCTATTCCAAGACTTGCAGCTACACGTGATGATGCTGAGGTTTCTAAGGCAGCTTCTAACATTCAGACTATGGTAACAGATTTAGGTGCATATTATACATCTCAAGGAAATTTCTCTTCTACTGTTAGCACTATGACAAATGTTGCCAATCCAGTAAAAGTTAAATCACTAGCTTGCTTTGAGGCTCACCCTGCTACTGTTGGTAATGATACAATATCTGTAACTGTTACTGCAACTGGTTTATGTGGTCAGGTATGGAGTATGCCAGGTTTATCGCAAATTAACACTAGAATTAGTGCAGATCATGGTCTAAAATTTGGTGGTAAAAACGTTAACTATAACTAATATTTTAGTGTAGATATAGTTTTAAGGCTCTAGCTTTTGCTAGAGCCTTTTTTTGTTTATATAAATATAATTTATTCGTTGAGTCCTACTGATTTTCATTAATCCGCTAATAAAGCTTAAGATTAATCTTGACTTTTGGTTAAAGTTTTTGTATAATTAAATTCCTTTTTTGTTGGGGTATAGCCAAGCGGCAAGGCAATTGGTTTTGGTCCAATCATTCGGAGGTTCGAATCCTCCTACCCCATCCATTTGGCGAATTTAAAAATTTATTCGCACTTCTTGTATCGCAGAGTAGAGCAGTGGTAGCTCGTCGGGCTCATAACCCGAAGGTCGGTGGTTCAAATCCACCCTCTGCAACCAAATCATCATTAAATTTATATCGCAGCATCGTGACTTTAAATTTTACTCTTGCCTTTATTTAAAAATACAAAAATATACATTTGTATTTCAAATTTGAGAATTTTATTTATAAAGCTGCTCTTAACTAATAGTCTAAAATTAATAAAATCATCGAGTATAAGGCAGATACATCAAATTCCTTAAATCATAAAATTTGCCGTCTCATCTAAAATCTATGATTTATATTGTGACACTGATCTTGTTAATAGCATTATCGAGTATTGAAAGGACTTAAATTTGCACATAGTTTCTATCGTGACATTAAAATTTTTAAAGGTTCAAGATAAGCCAAAAATTCCTTTAAAAGTTTTCAACTTATCTTGAGTCAAATTTTATTTATCTACTCACCAAAAACGGAGCTATGTAGGCTATTTTTCATCTATAATTACCCATCTTTTTCTGGGCTCTTCATCGTATCGCTTTAAAATTTTTATTATTCTATTTTGCAATATTCGTAAGGTTTGTATATATTTTGTAGGGATTATCTCGAAAATATCCTCTAGTTCGCAACATTCAGTTATTATATCTATGACACGCTTGCTAACTTTATTGTTTTCCAAATGCGTTGAAATATAGGGCGAAAACAAAATTCTTTGGCTTTCATCTATGGTAATCGCCTGGTGCTCCAATGCCTGCAATGAGCCTAGCGCCATCAATAAAATTGCCCTCTCGCCCACAATATCAATATTTTTCTCTAATATCATTCGTCTCGCTCCGCCCGTATTTAATTTTATCCAAAATCATACAAATCTTCCTCTCGTCTATCTCCCCATAAAGGCAAGGGTTTGCCAGTTCAAATATGATTTCCTGCAAAATTTCATCCTCATATCCTATGTCCTCGCGGCACTCGATTAAATTTGCCCATTCCTCAAGGAGCTCATATGAAATTTCTTTATCGACGACTCTATTTAAGATCTTTGCAATGGTATTTTGAGTTATTGTTACAAGCTCCAATTCGCTATCAAAGCCTATCTTTGCTAAGTCACTTTTTATCGCGCTTATATCTTTGGTGAAATTTATCAAATTTAATAAAATATCTATTTTAGCCATCAATGTCGCATTCGCCCTCGCGCCTCTATAACCATATCCTTATACTTTTCATAAAGCCTTAGTTCTAAAATTCTAAATTTCATATTGTTTTTCCTTTTAAAATTTAATCGGTTGTCGATATTTTATTTGCGCAATCCAATTAAAATTTTCATTTGGACACCCACCCGGGGCCAATGGCTGGGCAATATGCAAAATCATCTTCGTTTCTAGTACGATAATTGGTGATATATTGGATCGCCACCTCAAATGCATTGTCATCTTCCGCTTTAGTACTCCAGCCGTCGTATGTGATGACGGGCTCATTACCGCTTAGGCGATATACGTCTACTCCTAGGATAATCATACCTTTATCTCTTGCGATTTTTAGCACCTTCATTACATCGTCAAATTTCCAAGCGATTTCATAAAATCCGAGCTTCTCTCTTAAGTTTATACCGCGCTCCAAAAGATCCTGCGGCACTATATTTACAAAATCTTCATCTGTAAACAACATAATTCGCTCCTTTTAAGTATAAGATTATTACCATTGCCATTTTTCTATTTCGTCTTTCTTTACGAAATACTCCGTTTCGCTGCAAGGATAGTAAATTTTACACCATTTACCCTCGCAGGATTGGATAGGGATGACTATCTCATCGTAATAAGCAAATTCTTCTTTATCTTCATAGAAAATTTTATGAATAACGGCGTCTTTAAATTTATATATAATTTTTTGATCTATTTTTTCGCCGCACTCGCCGTAAAAGGCATCGTCTGCGTGTTTTGCAAAAGTGATTTTATGCCCTAAAATCGTAGGACTGCACCCATATAGGCATAATGCGACAAAATATATAACAAAATTTCTCATTTCTTTCTCCTTTCTTCTATAATATTGCGTATCGCGTCTTGTACTTTTTGATGCTTTTGACGCCTCTACCGTCGAATTTTGGCAAAATATGCGCTTTGTTCATATGGGAAACCCCTAATGCGAAAAAGCCCCTAATAAGGCTCCTAATATTTCGGAAAAGATTATATCTAAAATAAAAATGAAAGAAGCCTGAATGGCTAAAATTTAAGATAGGCGCCTGTGCACCGGAACCAAATGCAACTCGAATAAAAAGTGATTAAAATTCAAAAAAATTGGTGGAGGTGTGCGGGATTGAACCGCAGTCCGAAAACAAACGACCAAAGCCTCTACATGTTTAGCAAAAGTGAAGTTCTCGCGCAGGCTCGCTCACTTTCCAAAACGACCCGCCGGCGCAAAGACTAGAGTTTCACCCTACGGCTCGTCACACCGCAGAGCTACGCTATCACAGATTACCCGCCGCCGCGCTTAGATAGTATCGGCGCAGAGCAGGGCTCGACTGGACTTACGCAGCTTTAGCGTAAGCAGGAGCAAATTTAACGTTGTTTGCGTTTAAATTTAGTTTGGATTTTATACGCTGTATCCAAAGCGACATGCCGCCTTGACCCATCCGTTCCCGTCGAAGCCAAGTCACCCCCGAAAGAATGCGCGCGCATTTTACTTTAAAATTTTATAAATGTCAAATTCGGCTTATGCTAGAATTGCGTTCAAATTTTAACCAAATCAAGGAGCCAAAATGCCAAAAATCACGCTTTCTAAATTATACGAGATGAAAAAATCCGGCGAGAAGATCGTGATGATCACCGCCTACGACGCGCTTTTTGCTAAAATTTTCGACGACGAGGTCGATATGGTGCTCGTAGGCGACAGCCTAAATATGAGCTTCGGCGGGCACTCCGAGACCTTGGGCGCAAGCGTGGAGCAGATGATCTATCACGCGCGCGCCGTAAGACGGGGGCTCAAGCGAGCGTATATGGTCGTGGATATGCCGTTTTGCTCGTGCGCGACGCGAGAGCTCGCGCTACAAAACTGCGCCAAAGTCTATGAGAGCACCGGCTGTGACGCCGTTAAGATCGAAGGCGGCGCGCATATGGCAGATACCGTGGCGCTGCTTAATCGAAACGGTATCGCCGTGATGAGCCACATCGGGCTTAAGCCGCAGTTTTCGCGCTTTACGGGCGGCTACAAGGTGAGCGGACGCGGAGAGGAGGGCGCGCGCGAGGTCTTAAACGACGCTAGAGTGCTTGTCGAGGCGGGCGCGGTGCTGCTGCTGGTAGAGGGGACAATCTCCGCGGTCGCAAATCAAGTAGCGCTCGGCACCGACGTGCCCGTCATCGGCATCGGCGCAGGCGCGGGCACAGACGGGCAGGTGCTCGTGTGGAGCGATATGTGCGGATTTTTCACGGAGTTTCGGCCAAAATTCGTTAAGCGCTATTTAGACGGCGCCGAGCTGGTAAAAGGCGCGGTGCGCGAATACGCGCGCGAAGTCAAAGAGGGGAGCTTTCCGAGCGAGGAGTTTGAATATAAGCAATAACGGGATTTTGGGCTAAATTTTAAAATTTACGCGCCGAAATTCCAGCGATAAAGCCCCGCTTGCCTTAAAACAATGCTTCGTTTTCGCGCGTCGCAAACTACGTAAACAGCTCGCCAGCTCGCGCCGCTTAAAATTTATTCGGCGCGAACGATTGCGAGCGCTTTACCTAGTTGCGAGAGATCGCAGGCGCTTTGGGCGGATACTCTGCGCGGTATATTTTATACGGGGCGCCATGCGAGAGTTTGCGCGCTTCTGCATGCGGGCGCTATTTCTGTCGCCGAGCGCAATGCGCGAGCGCTTTTCATGAACGCTCTCGCGCCTGTAGCTCTAAAATACGCTACGAGCGCTAAATTTTACGCACGTAGCCGTAGAGCTCAAACATAAACCAGCCGTCAGGCCTAAACGGCTTATAAAATTTAAGGAGAAAATTTGGCTAAAGTTTTAAAAATCGTCATAGCCGCGGTTCTGGGCTTGCTCTTTTGCGTAAAGGTGCTGCCGATTTTGGCGATAGTTTTGTATTTTAAATTCTTTTTCATCGATCACGACGCAATAGAGCTAGATAAAGCCCCGCCGATGCAAAACTACGAGCAAAATCGCGAGAAATTTTTGGATCTGTTGGCTTTTGCAGGTCGCAACTTCCCTAAAAATTTGCGCGTTACGATCCAGAGCACTTACGGCGATGAGTATATTTGGATCGATTTGGACGGCAACGAGACGAAATTTTATACGAATGCCTTTTTTAGAGACAATGTGCCGAGTATCGGCGAGGGATTGAAGCTCATCGGCTGGGATAAAAAGACATTCGGAGAGCTAAAGACAAAGCTCGCGGCGATAAACGCTAGAACCATCGTACTAAATAGAAGCGGCGATAGCGGGGTGCCTTGGGCGGAGATCACCTACCGATACGTGGAGCACTTCACCGATAGCTATCAGTTTTATGTCCCTGATAGCCCGAAGCTCGCCAAGCTACACGCCAAGGGCTGCTCGAAAAAATTTCAAAAGGACGGCATAGTGTTTTTATTCGAAAGCACAACGTCCGGCTCATATAGAGCGTTCTGCGATGGCGACGACGATAATAAGAGCGTTTTGATTGAAGAACACGATTTGTAGAACTAGGCTCGCGCAGGAAAAATTTAGCGTCTTAATTTGGAGCGCGATCGATAAGGCAGCGCGAGGCTGAAAGGCTAAATTTAATCGCGCGAGCCCGCGTTGAGCTTAGCGGCAAATTTTAAAATTCACGCTAAATTCTAAGTCGTCTTGAAAAACGAAATGTCGCGCGAAATTTTACCTAGCCACGTAAGCGCGCAAAGCAGAATTCTGCATAAAATTCTACGCAGAATTTCTTGCAAAATTTTAACCGACTATGCGAGATGGAATTCTAGCCGGCTGCCTGCCGCGGAGCTTAAAGCGTAGAATTTAAAGCCTCACTGCCGCAAAAAACGAGGTCTGCATTAAAAATTCTACGAGACAAAATTACGTTGCAAAATTTCGTCGCAAAATTCCAGGCACCGAATTTAATATCTTAAAATTCCAGTGCCAAATTTCACGTCGCAAAATCCTGCGCGTATTTTTCAAACGGCTAAATTTTACTTCATAAATTCACCGCAAAATTTCGCACCGCCGCTCCGTAATCGCACTCGCGAACGCCAAGGTCTTAAATTCTGCGAGATCAAAATTCTACGCGCTAAATTCCGCGCCGTAAAATTTAGCGCAGTTAGCGACCCGCGCGCTGTTTGGGAGCCACTACGACAAAATTTCACACTTAAGGCATAGCGGGCGTAGCGGCATGAGTATAGCCTTAAAACGTCACGCTAAAATTTCGCGGTCTTTTGCGACGGGTGCTCTGCTTTTTAGCCCCAGCCCTAAACGCGTACCGTAAAATTCTGCGCGGCAAATTTTATTTCCGCCCGCAAAGATCCGTCCCTTTAAAATTGTCAAAATTTAGCCATTTTTCGCTACACTTGCTAAAATTTTAAAAACGATTAAAGAGAGATTATGGACAGAATTGTAGAGATCGAAAAGATGCAGCTTGATGAGAGCGTGGAGAGTTCGCTGCGCCCGTCGAGCTTCGAGGATTACGTTGGGCAGGAGAAGATCAAATCAAACCTCGCTATCGCGATCGCCGCGGCGAAAAAGCGCGCCGACGTGCTCGATCACGTGCTTTTCTACGGGCCGCCGGGGCTCGGTAAAACCACGCTGGCGCATATCATCGCCGCTCAGATGGGCGCCGCTATCAAGGTCACCGCCGCGCCGATGATCGAAAAGGCGGGCGATCTGGCGGCGATTTTAACGAACCTGCAAAGCGGCGACGTGCTTTTCATCGACGAGATCCACCGCCTAAGCCCCGCGATCGAGGAGGTGCTGTATTCGGCGATGGAGGACTTCCGCCTCGACATCATCATCGGCTCGGGTCCCGCCGCGCAGACTATCAAGATCGACATTCCGCACTTTACGCTCATCGGCGCCACGACGCGAGCGGGCATGATCTCCGCGCCGCTGCGAGATCGCTTCGGCATGCAGTTTCGCTTGCAGTTTTACACGCACGCCGAGCTTGCGCGGATAGTGCAGATCGCTTCTGTTAAACTCGGAAAAGAAAGCGCAGCCGACGCCAGCGCCGAGATCGCGCGCCGCTCTCGCGGTACTCCGCGTATTGCGCTACGGCTACTGCGCCGCATACGCGATTTTGCCGAGGTGCGCGATGAGGGCGCTATCTCGCACGATCGTGCGCGCGAGGGGCTTGAGGCGCTAGGCGTGGACGAGCAGGGCTTTGACGAGATGGATATAAAATATTTGGAAATTTTATTTGACGCCAAGCGCCGTGCCTTGGGGCTTAGCACGATCGCGGCGGCGCTTAGCGAGGACGAGGGCACGATCGAGGACGTCATCGAGCCCTATCTGCTCGCCAATGGCTACATCGAAAAGACCGCCAAGGGCCGCATCGCAACCGATAAGGCGCGCGAGGCACTCGGTCTCGTGCTAAAGACTGCGGAGAGAAATCTGTTTGAGGAGTAGGGCGGATGAAATTTTATACTTTACGGCGCTGAGCCAATAGCTACGCAGGCGGAGACCCTACCGTGGCGATTTTGTATATTTGATCTTTGAATTTTGCTTGGTTTTAAAATTTCTTCAGATTTAAAATTTAAAGCGGGAAATTTTATAAATTTAGAGCAAATTTATTATCGGCTCAATAAAATATCCAAAAGAATATGAAGAGAAATTTTATGAAATTCATAACAAAATATATAAAAAGGCTCTTATATTATTTTTACGATGTATTTTATAGGCGTGTTTTTATCAGGGGAGTTTCGCATCCGCCGGCACAGGTGGCTAGCATAGGCTGCTATGGTTTGCTTTTTGTCCTGTGCGGAACGCTCCTTACTATTTATAGAACGGATACGTCGCCTAAGCAGTTAAATGAGCTTGAGATAGATACCGGAATTTTAAGAAGCGTTTATTATGATTTTCGCGGAAGCGGCGGACGAATACATATAGAACTAGAAAACGGCAAGAAAAAGGTTTATGAAATAAGCAAAAGCGATAGCGATATTTACGAAAAGATAAAAGGGCAAAAAATCAAAATTTATGGCGAGCCAAGCCCAGATATATTAGGTAATAATGAAATTTTACAGCTTGAAGATAAAGATGGAAAGATATATAAGGAATATAATTTTGATCATAGATTGTTAAGACCATATTTGATGACCGCACAGTTTAAATTCTTTTTAAAAGGGGCAGTTTTTCTACTTTTATTGATATTTTTTATAAATTTTTCAGATAGAAATTTGATTAAAAAAAATCCAGAAAAAGGAGCAAAAAATGAGTAACGGGTTGGGTATTTATTAGGGATGCGCTTTCGCATGGTCTCGCTAATGCGGCTGCAGCGCAAGCTGGAGCGAAGTTCTGCTTTCGTACGCCTATAAGGGCGGCTATTATTCTCACTCTCCATTGAAAGTTAAAATTTAGTTTATTCGCGCACCTGTTGTGCTCATTATTTTATAAATTCGCTATTCTTTTGCTCTACGTAGATTGTTGTTTGCGATTATTAAGGTACATTGATTTTCTAAAAAATAGCCTGTCACCCGCTTAGCTTTTACTTCACTCTCGTTTATTGTACCGATTTTTACTTCGCTTCTAGCAGACGCATTCGCTATACATTTTTCTTTTCCGCATAAAGTTGCCATTGGGCTTATTGTAAGAGTTGTGGCGCGAACGAATCCAAACATCGGGTGCGCGCGGCTTTAGATTTTGCGGCGCGGCGCACGCGTCTAGCGCCAGCATATCAGCACTGCCCACCAAAGCGCTAATTTCATCAAATTTAGCCGCACGCAGCCTGCGCATTCGTATCGCGCGCGCCGATTACCACGCGAGATAGGCCTAGCTCCGCCAAAAGCTCGGCGCAAGACGGCGTCTTGCCGCGATGCGCGCAGGGCTCGAATACGGCATAGGAGCGCACATCTGGTTTTGACGTATGTTCGAGCTATGCGCTATTTTCATAAATTAGGCACGATTCGTGTACATGTCGTATAGCGCGCTGTATGTGAAAACGCGTGAGAACGCCGCTCGTAAATTTTGTGAAATTTTAAAATTTAATCGAAATCTGATAAAAAAATTTATAAAATACGTCATCAAATTTCAAAAGGATAAAATTTGCCGACGCCAAAAGACAACGCCGCAAGCCGCAATGAAAACCAGGCTGAAAACGCGGCTCAAAACAACGCCGAGAATAACGCCAAAAGTGAGGCTCAAAATTTCACCGAAAATCAGACCGTAAATAACGCTGAGGGCAAAATCGAAGCCGCCACCAAAGGCGAAGCCGTCGTCAAAAACAAAGCCAAAACCGCTACTGAAAATAGAGCCAAAACCGCTGCCGAAAATCAAAGCAAAAACTGGACCGCAACCGACAAAGTCTCATCTGCTGGTGCTTCCGCGCTAGGCGACGCCACCGCTTCGGGAGCCGCTGCGGGTATGAAAGCAGGTCTTGCCAAGGCTAACGGGCGCGCGAAAACGAACAAGATATTTTTTATCGGCGCAACCTTGCTGATGTTTTGCTGCGTGATCTATCTATTTTCGCCGTTTTTGATGGTGATCGCAATCGGCGTGCTGATGGCGGTGGCGACCTCGGGTCTGCACGCTAAAGTAACGAAGCTGTGCCGCGGCAGGCGCACGCTAGCCTCGGTGCTGAGCCTGTTTTTGCTCTGCGCGCTTTTTTTCGTGCCCTTCATCTACGCAGTGATCGAGATCGCCAAAAACGCCGCGGGCTTCGATATGGCGCGCCTAAACGATGCGCTTAGCTACGTTCAGAGCCTAAACATCAAGCTGCCCGGGCCTTTTGAAAAATTCGATACGCAGTTTCGCTCGTTTTTAGCGAACCTGGACGTCGCAGGCGTGGCGAAGCAGATCATCTCCTATCTCTCGGTCGTCGGAAAATCCAGTGCGAAATTTATCGTCGATATGGTGCTTATCGTCGTGTTTTGCTTTTTTGCATACCTCTACGGCGAGAGCTTCAAGCGCTTTTTCAAAAAAATTCTACCCGTCGAGCCCGCGCAGATCGATTATATCTTTTCCGAGACGGCAAATACGATGAGCGTCGTGTTTTACTCGACCATCTTCAACGCCGTATTGCAGGGCTTTTTGTTTTCGATCATCGCGGGGATCTTTGGCTTTGACGCGCTGCTGATGGGGGTGCTTTTCGCCTTCTGCTCGCTCATCCCCGCAGTCGGCGGCGCGCTCATCTATGTACCCACCGCGCTATACGTGCTAGCGGGGGGCAGCACCTCGGGCGCGATCGTTATAATGGCGTATTGCGTGATACTGATCTCGACGCTCGCGGACAGCTTCATAAAGCCGCTCGTGATAAAATTTATCAACTCGCGCCTGGTCGAAAACCCCGCAAACATCAACGAGATGCTGATCTTCTTCTCGATGCTTTCGGGCATCAGCACGTTTGGGTTCTGGGGCGTGATCTTGGGGCCCGCGATTTTAACGCTATTTATCGCGGTGCTAAATTTATACGATTATCTAAAAAAGATAGAATTCGAGTAGAGCTTGCGCCGCTTGAGGGTCTTTAAATTTATGAAAATGTCGCCCGTAAAACGTAATGCCAAGCACGCCCTTGCAGCTCTTGCGCTCTTGCGGCTTTTTGTCCGTTCGCGCTCTTGCGCGGGCTTAAAGGCTTTAAATTTAAAGGTAAATTTTAATTTCAGCTGTCGCTCGCGCTCTTTGACGAATTTTAGAGCAAAGATCGCGAGTATCGGCGAGGTTATTTTGGGTCGCGTCATGCGGTGGCGCAGTATTTTTAAGCTACACCGCGCGGCGTGGCGAAATTTTATGGATTAGAGTTTAAATTTAAAGTAGTCGATAATAAAAGAAAGAATTTTAACTTCAGCTCTAGCAAGCAATGCCCAGCAATTCAATACCCACTTTCGTCGCCTTCTCCTTGTGAGTTAAAATTTATCTTATTCTTTTGATTTTTTAAATTTTGGTATTGTTTAAAAAGTATGTCCGTCTCATGTTTATAATCGTATAAATTTTTATTATAAAATATCGTTTTATAATCGAGATTGTTCCCCTTGTCGTATATTGAAATGAAAGAAAATATATATTCTCTATCGCAATCCATATTTTCATCAATTATCTTTTTATAGTTATAGCAAAACGGGTATATGCTCTTTTTTTGTTGATAAAATATATCCCTAAATATAGAGTTTAAAAGCCTTCTATGACATCTGTTTTCTGGAGTAATTATGTCAAATTTTTTAGTTTTTGTTTCGTGCATAATTGGTAATTGTATGTCATTTTTACTTATAAATACAAAATCAGTAAATAGGTCGAATGAGTGGTTGGCGCCATCTCCAAACCTCATATATATAAAATTCTCTATAAAATTTCCATCTTCGTCAATCAAATGCTTTTGCTCCCAAGGATAAAAGAGTCGTAGCTTTAAAATCTCGTCGTTTTCTACAATCTCTTCGGCATTTTTTATAGGCTTGCCGTTTTTGCAAATTTTAGAGCCCAGATCCATTAGATAATCAAAATTTAGCCTTTTATCCAGCTTCCAAAATTCGCATCTGTCGTCGGAATATTTATCGCCGTTGCACCATGAAAATCTTGCTCTCTCATAGCCGTTTTTGTCTAAGTGAATATCCGCCATCTTGCCGAAATCTATTTGCGGATAATTATCTAAGTAGTGAAGCTTTTTTAGGTAATCTTTTAAATTTAGCTCTACAAGCTCTCTTTGCGTCAGGTTTTTATCGCTAAAATCAAGCGCTTCTAAGATTGCCGAAATCTATACGTAGGCAGCAAGGCGATAAATATGCAAACCCAAATTAGAAAAACTATGATACAAAGGTATTTCAGGCGCAAGCTTACTCCTTCGGGCAGATTGCGCTATATTATCCAATGCAAGCTTAACGAGCCCATAATCCGCAGCGCTTGCAGCAAACGATTTGCTGTAAAAATTCCAAGCTTGCTTACGCGGTTAAAATTATATAGTTAAATTTGAAATTTTAAAATTTACATTTGGCGGTAAAATTTTAAAATTTGCGGCGGCGGTTTAGACCCGCACCTTGCCGCCGTATTTGATCTGGCTCGGGTCTTTTTCATCCAGCTCGCGCATTATCTGCTCGCCGTTGTCGGAGTTTGCCGCGGCGATATCTGCGTCCAGATCGGAGTATGAGTAGATCATCATCGCCTCGCTTACGTCCTCTATGGCTTCTATCGCGCGAAATGCAGTGATCTCGTCCTCGAAGCTCTCCGCACTAATCGTGGCTACCGCCTTGCCGTCCTGGCACGCTACAAACTCGCAGCCGCCGATACTTTTCAACTGCTTGCGAAACGCCGCTACGTCGGCATTTGCGCCTAGATAGATCACGACGCTTGAAATATTCATTTTAGCCCCCAAAAGTAGATATATCTATTATACCCCGAGCCCACGAGATAATCTCCTTCGAAAAGCAGATAGTTGATGATATCGTTATCTAGCTCGATGCTGCGAACGATCTCGCCTGCTTTATCGATTACGCGCACGCCGTTATTAACGGTAAAAGCGCCTAGCTCGGGGCTTAGCGCCACGGCAAAAACTGCAAAACGGGCGTTATAAAATTTAGCGAAATCGCCGTTTTCGTAGTAGCACGATCTTTCTTTGTCGTTCGAGCCGCTCATCATGCGATCGCCAAGCAGCGCCACGGAGTAGATTCCGTCCTTGTGCAGGGACTTTTGGCTCATAAGCTTTTTCGCTTTCGTGTCGAAATAAAACACGATACCGCCTTCGCATGAGATTAGTAGCGTCCCGCTAGCGCGGTCGTAGGCGCTGCCACCCAAAGACGCGATGGTGAGCTTTTGCTCAAAGCTTACCTTGCCGCTAGGTAGGTCGAAATATAAAATTTCGCTACCAAGACCTAGCAAAATAACGGTATTTTCATCGTAGAAATAGACGTTTTTAATCCCCGTCATCGGTAGCTTGTAGTGTGTGATCTTGCCGCCCGCAAACACGCCCAGCATCTTTTCAAACGCGTCGCCGTTATATAAAAATGCATATTTTTCGCCTAGTTTATCGACGTCGAATATGGTAGCGCCCATCGGCTCGTCTAGGTAATTTTTGGACGAGGGCAGGGCGAAAATTAGCGTCTTGGAGATTGCGTCCGGCACGGAATTTGAGATGGAATTTTGAGCGGAATTTAATGCCGTAGAATTTTCGGCAGAATTTTGCGCTGTGGAATTTGCCGCTGCGGAATTCTCTACGGAATTTATAGCGGCGGCAGAATTTCGCGCGGAATTCTCCGCGGAGTTAATGGTGATTTTATAGAGCTTTCCGTTGTCAAGCCCTGCGTAAATTTCGCCGTTTAGATTTTTTAGCACCGCGACATTTGCGTCAAGCTCTAGTATGAATCTAGCGTGTTTGATCTTTGCAGGCGTATCTATACTCGCAGCACCGCTAGGTACCGCGACGCCGTTGCCGGCATAGATGAAGCAGGCGCAAAGTAGCAGCGGTGGTAAAAATTTCATCGCGCGCTCCTACTCAACCTCGGCGCCTTGATTTAGCGTATCTATGAGATTAGAAGTGGAATTTGCGTCGCTAAACCTGCTAAAATCGGCTTTGAAATTATTTTTCACTAGCGGATTGGTTTGGGCTTGCGGTACGTGGCATTGAGTGCAGTTGAATCTCTGCTCGGCTAGCGTGCCGTTTAGATCCGCGCCTGTGCGAAAGTCCACCAAGTGGCTTTTTGGAATCGGCGTAGAGCCTACATCCTTAGCGACATCGGGCATATGGCAGGTTACGCACATATTGTTATCCTTTGTGATCGGCACGAGCCCCTCTAAGCTGTGCGGTATGAGCGGCGGAGCGTTTTCAAAGCTGCGCTCGATCTTCGAAGCGGCGCCCGGAGCGTCCTCACTATATTTGAAATCGGGCAGGGAATTTTTATTTTGTGCCGATTCGTCCACGCTTTTTATAAAGCCCAAGCTGTCGGCATCTATAGAAGCCGTCTTGTCCGCGGCAAAGAGCGCCACACAGCATGCAAGAGCCAAGCCTAAAACCATTTTTTTCATTTTTTCACTCCTAATATACTAAAATTTAACGCATCGTCGTCGCATACGTCGATGCAGCGCCCGCAGCTGATACACTCGCTGCTAACGCGCCCGTTTTCGCGCCCGACCATCTTAAGCACCTGAACTTCGGGGCAGACCATTTTGCATTTACCGCACATCGTGCATTTATCAACCTCGTGGCAAATACGAATGATGCTAAAATAGCTAAGCGCCGCCCAAAATCCGCCGAGCGGGCATAGCCGCGAACAGATTGTGCGATCGCCTGCGAAAATTTCAAAAACTACAATCAGTAGTGCGATTGCAAACGCACTCGCACTCAGCGATATGACGGCGCGCGCGAAAAGCGAGATAAAGCTTACGCTCTCAAACGCCGCAAAGCCGAAAGCTCCACTGCAAATGAGCGCTAGCACCGCTAGGACGTAGCGAGCTTTGCGATTTACGCTAACGATCTTAGTCGTTATACCAAGTCTTTTACGAAGCCATGCGGCAAGATCGGTCAGTAAATTTATCGGGCAAACCCACGAGCAATATAATCGCGGCGCTATAAGCGCATAAAATGCTCCTACGATAACCGCTCCGATAACCGCCGTAGCACCTAAAGAAAAGCTAGCTAGCAGCATCTGCGCCGTCGCAAACGGATCGCTTAGATTAATCGTGCCGAAAAGTTTCGACGAGCTTAGATTGCCCTTTAGAATTCCTGATAAAATTCCGTTTTCGCTCGCGGCCTTGAAGGCGAAATTATTTCCTAAAATAAAAAGGACTAGAATAGAAATTTGGCTCAAACGCCTTAAAATAGTGTATTTCATTGCCTAGTCCCTTCCATTAGATCGTCCTCGTTTAAGTAATCCTTACTCTTTTGCGGATCGAGCTTGATTTTGGTGTCTGCGTCCTTTAGCTTCGCGTCGTCGCCCCTGATCCAGCCTTTGACATAGTTATCGCTGGAAATTCCTATGACGCGCTCGCGTTCCACGACGCTGATAGACGCCTTTTTCGTGACGCAGGCATGCTCGCATTTGCCGCAACCCGTGCAATAGTTGCTATCTACGACGGGCACGAGCAGGGCGTGCTTTTCAGTGCGGTTGTTGTGACGGTAATCGATCCTTAGCGCCTTATCCATCACGGGGCAGCTTCGCACGCACGCATCGCATTGGATACCCGCATAAGCGATGCAATGCTCGGTATCTATGACCGCAACGCCCATTCTGGATAGACGCACGTTAAGCTTGGAGTCTTCGCTTACCAAGCTTTTATCTAGCGCGTCGCTAGGACAGGCTGCGACGCAAGGTATATCGTCGCACATATAGCACGGAATTTCGCGCGGGATAAAAAACGGCGTGCCGTTTGCAATAGCGTGATCGCAAAAGCTCGCAAGCTTAAGCGTATCAAACGGGCATGCCTCGACACAAAGCCCGCACCTCAGGCATTTGCTAAGAAATTCTTTCTCGCCTATAGCTGCGGGCGGGCGGAGTTTGGCGTGCTCGCCGGAGTTTGCGACTCCGAGTCCCAAAACGCCCACGCCCGCAGCTAAAGAAAGAATGCCTAAGACCTCACGCCTATCCATAATTTACGCCTTGTAAATTTTAACCGCGCATTTTTTGTAGTCGGTCTCTTTTGAAAGCGGGCAGGTATGATCGAGCGTGACACGGTTGATATAAACCTTCTCGTCAAAAAACGGCACGAAAATAAGCCCTTTCGGCGGAACGTTACGTCCGTGGAAGTCCACACGCGCTTTTACCTTGCCGCGGCGCGACTCGATCCAGACGATTTCATTTTGTTGCACGCCGATTTTGGCGCCGTCTATCTCGTTCATATAGCATCTTGCTTCCGGTACGGCGCGATAAAGCTCCGGTACGCGCATAGTCATAGTGCCCGTATGCCAGTGCTCCAGCACACGACCCGTACATAGCCAGAAAGGATATTCCTCGCTTGGCACTTCTACAGGATCCATATATGGACGGAAGAAAATTTTAGCTTTATTGGCAAGGCTTGTTTTTTCTTCGCCAGAAGTAGCGGATTTTAGATCGCCGCTAGGAAGCGCCACTTTGGCGTTACCGTAGAAGGCGAAGTCGCTATCCGGAGCCGCTTTTTTAGCATAAGGATCGTATTGAGCGTTAAAGCGCCAAAGTGTTTCTTTGCCGTCTACGACCGGCCATCTAAGACCGCGCACTCGGTGATATGTATCGAAATCGGCTAGATCGTGTCCGTGACCGGTACCGAATTTTCGGTATTCCTCCCAGAGATATTTTTGGATGAAAAAGCCATATCCTTTAAATTCTTTGCCGTCGCTACCGATGACGCCACGAGAGTCGCCGTTTACTTCGGAGTTATCGAAGCTTGCCATAATCGGATCTTTTGCAGCGAAAGCCTGAGCGTCTTTGTTTGCAAAGAGCACTTCAAATAGTGTAGTCTCTGGCGTATAGCCGAATTCTGAAATTTTATCTAAAACGTTTGGAAGCGTAAGCTTATCATTTACCTTTGTCTCGCCCCAGAAATCCTTGAGTTTGAAGCGCTTGGAAAACTCTAACATCTGCCACGTATCGCTCATAGCGTCGCCCACAGGAAGGACCTGCTGTCTCCACCACTGAGTTCTACGCTCGGCATTGCCGTATGCGCCCCATTTTTCGTAGATCATCGCGGTTGGCAGGATTAGATCAGCTACCTTTGCGCTTAGTCCTGGATACGGATCGCTTACTACGATGAAGTTATCCATCTCGCGCGCCGCTGCGATCCAGTGGTTTGCGTTGGCGATCTGCTGCCACGGGTTGTTGACCTGTACCCATATCCATTTTATTTTGCCGTCTTCGAGATTACGCAGAGCCTGCACGTAGTGCGCACCCGGTTTTGGATTTATCGTGCCTTCCGGAAGCTTCCAAATTTTTTCGGAAACCTTTCTGTGAGCCGGATTTGCCACGACCATATCAGCAGGTAGGCGGTGAGAAAACGTGCCCACCTCTCTAGCTGTGCCGCAAGCGCTAGGCTGACCGGTAAGCGAAAACGCTCCGCAGCCGGGCTTAGCTTGCTTGCCAAGAAGAAAATGCACCATGTAGCTTTGCTCATTGACCCAGGTTCCTCTTGAGTGCTGATTAAAGCCCATCGTCCAAAAGCTTACTACTTTGCGATCTTTTTCTATATAAAAATCTGCCAGCTGCTTTAGCTTGGTCTTAAATGCCTCTAAATTCTCGCTTTCATCGCCCTTGGCCAAAGGCGCTACAAATTCTAACGTGTAAGGCTCCAGCGCTTTTTTAAATTCCTCGAAGCTTATGAGCCAGTGAGCATCCGATTTGTCAGAGTGTTTGTTTTCGAGTACGTCGCCCTCTTTCATACCCAGATATGCTAAGGTAACACCCTCGGATTTGCTTAAAATTTTAGATTTTTGCTTAGCTGCTGTGTCAAGCTCGGTCTTGCGGTATTTTTTATGATTTATATCTTCTCGTAGGCCATAACCGATATCTACTGGACCGGTAGCGAATACGCAGTGCTCTTTAATAAATTTTTCGTCTATCATCTCTGGATGGTTATAAACGATCTCTCTTGCTATGTAGTTCCATATCGCAAGATCGGTATTTGGACGGAATATAATTTCGATATCGGCGATATTTGAAGTGCGGCTAGAGTAGGTCGAGAGATTTATAACTTTTACGCGGTCCGGGTTGCGAAGCTTGTGGTCGGAGACGCGAGACCAAAGAATCGGGTGCATCTCAGCCATATTTGCGCCCCAGGCGATGATGGTATCGGTTAGCTCGATATCGTCGAAAACGCCCGCAGGCTCGTCGATACCGAAGGTTTGCATAAAACCTACGACGGCGCTGGCCATGCACTGGCGAGCGTTGGGGTCGAGATTATTGGAGCGAAAGCCCGCCTTTACTAGCTTTGCTGCGGCATAGCCCTCAGGGATCGTGTATTGACCGCTGCCAAGTACGGCAAAGCCCTCGGGACCGCCTTCGTTATAGGCGCGTCTGAAATGCTTCTCCATTTCGTCGAACGCTCTTTGCCAGCTGATCTCGATAAATTTTCCCTTTTTATCGAATTCGCCCTTGGAATTTACGCGCAAAAGAGGCTTGGTAATGCGATCGGCGCCGTACATGATCTTGGCGTTGAAATAGCCTTTGATGCAGTTTAGACCGCGATTTACGGGCGCTAACGGATCGCCTTTAACCGCTACTATCTTGCCGTCTTTGGTGGCTACCATGATGCCACAGCCGGTGCCGCAGAAGCGACAGGCCGCCTTGTCCCAGCGCCAGCCTTTTTCGGCTTCGTCCGCAGCACTAAGACTGCTAGGCAAGCTGATACCTGCAACGCTACAGGCAGCCGCTGCCGCAGAGCTTTTTATAAAGTCTCGTCTATCCATGAGATTAACCTTTCGTTATAGAATGTAAATTTCTATTAATGTTTTGGATAATAGCATAAAAAAACGGCTTAGTCTAGATTAAAATCAAGGTTTTTTCTGCATGAATTTCAGATATAAAATAATAATTTTATAAATTTCAAATTTAGTGGCTTAAATTTTATCAGGATAGCGAGTTTTTGATA
>ERZ773049.75-NODE-75-length-58093-cov-17.308229_pt1 | contig 58093 bp, 70 predicted proteins | sample MGYA00580633_ERZ773049 | MGnify/ENA primary metagenome ERZ773049 (study PRJEB29015, sample SAMEA2737991) | human oral metagenome | biome: human oral; feature: human-associated habitat; material: dental | place: China | collected 2066 ...
CAGCTAGAGCAAGCGGGATCCAAGACTGCAGATACCGCGTCTACCAATGAGTAAATTCTATAAAATTTACAGACGCAATTATCGGCTTCGCGGTTGCTATGTATCTTGCAAAATTCTATAAATTACGCCGATTTAAAATTTGCGTCGTTTTTGCTTTATAAAACACATGGAATTTTGCCGCTATGACGCAAGCGGTTTGCAAAAAATTCCGGCGCGTATGTAAATTTTAAAAATTCCAAGAGTTGCGGCGCGTTAAATTATATAAATTTAGGCGTTAAAATTCTACCGATATAGACACCCGCGAAATTCGCCGCTTAAAATTTCGCGCTACAAATTCTTAAATTCCATCTCCAGCTGCTTGCGCCAGTCTTGCAGCGAGCGCTCTGCGCTAGCGGCGTATTTTTCGATCAGAGCGTCCGTTTTACTTAGAAACTCAAATAGCTTGCCCTCCCACACGGTGGGGTTTAGGTTGCTTTGATGCATCGTTTTGATATAGACTAACTCCTTGCTAAGAGTCTCGAGCTCGCCTAGATAGCTCTCGCGAGCGCTTTCGTCGTGCAGTTCAAGCCGCTTTAAATCTCGCAGTTTGCCCTCTAAAATATCGCAAAATTTCATATACCTTTGCGAGCTAAGCTCGGGATCTGCGGCGTCTGCGCGCGCGGAAGCCTTTTGGACCTGAAAATACACGAGCGCGCCCACCGCAAGGGCGACTGCGAACATCAAAGCGAAATTAGCCATTTTTTCTCCTTAAGCCGTCTAGGCCCACGACCGCGAGCCCGAACCAAATTAGCGAAAAGCTCAAAATTTTATAAGTCTCAAGCTCCTCGCCGTAAACAAATACCGCGATTAGCATACTCATGCTGGGGCTGATATATTGCATAAAGCCGATCGTGGATAGCGGCAGATACTGCGTGCTTACGGCGAAGGTAAGCAGCGGCAAAATCGTAATCAGTCCGCTTGCAAACAGCAGCGCGCCGCTTACGCTAAAGCCGAAGGCGCCGCTTCCTTTCAACGCGCAGTAGATCAGAAACGCAAGCGCGGGCAGCAGCATCAGCGTCGTCTCGCAAAACAGCCCCTCAAAGCTAGGCACTTTTACCTTCTTGCGTATGAGGCCGTAAAATGCAAAGCTAAGCGGCAGCACGAGCGAGATTATGGGAAGCCTACCCAGCGCGTAAATTTGCACGCCGATCGCCGCAAAGGCTAGCAGAAGGGAAAATTTCGCCGCCGCGCTTAGCCGTTCGTGCAGAAACAAAGCGCCCAAAAGTACCGAAAATAGCGGATTTATAAAATATCCGAGGCTGGTGGCTAAAATTTGATCGGAATTTACCGCGTAGATATAAATGCCCCAGTTCGTGCTGATAAGTAGTCCCGTACAAAGCAGCGTGAGAGCGATTTTAGGGGTGCTAAGAAGGCGCGCGACGTTTTTTAAGCGGTGCGTAAAGCAGAGAAAAACGAGCAGCAGCAGGAAGGACCAAACTACGCGATGCGCTAAAATTTGCACCGCATCCACGTCCTTTATGAGCTTGAAAAATATCGGAAAAACGCCCCACATAACAAAGGTGGCAAGAGCAAGCATTAGCCCTTTAGTGCGGTTTTCTTCCATAAAATTCCTTCCAAATTGCCTAAAGGCGCTATTTTAAGATTTTTTGGGTTAATAAAAGCTTATTTCGGTATAATCGTGAAATTTTACGAAACCTAGGAGGGGCTATGAGTTGGAGTAGGACGTCGTGGAAAGATTATAAAATTTTACAGCAGCCGATCTATCAGGATGAAAGTGCGGTACAGGCCGCCAAAGATCGCCTTTACAAGCTGCCGCCGTTAATTTTCGCGGGCGAGGTTCGCAACCTAAAAGCCGAGCTTGCACGCGCCAGCGAAGGCAAGTCGTTTTTGCTTCAAGGCGGCGATTGCGCTGAGAGCTTTAATGATTTTAGCGCGAATAATATCCGCGATATGTTTAAGGTAATGCTTCAAATGGCGATCATTCTTACCTTCGCGGCGGGTCGCCCCGTCGTGAAGGTAGGTCGTATCGCAGGGCAGTTCGCAAAGCCGCGCAGCAGCGACTTTGAGGAAGTGGGCGGCGTAAGTCTGCCTAGCTATCGCGGCGACATAATCAACGGATTTGAGTTTAACGAAGCGGCGCGAAAGCCGGATCCTGCGCGCATGATCGAGGCGTATCATCAAAGCGCTTCGACGCTGAATCTGCTGCGCGCCTTTTCTCGCGGCGGTCTTGCGAACCTGCACGAGGTGCATAAGTGGAATTTGGGCTTTTTGAAAAAGGGCGAGCTGGAGGCTAAATTTAACGAGCTGAGTGATGAAATTTCGCGCACGCTTAAATTTATGGAGGCATGCGGACTGAGCGCCGCGAATTCTCCGAGCCTTGCCGAGACGGTGCTTTACACCTCGCACGAGGCGCTGCTGCTGCACTACGAGGAGTGTCTGACGCGCATCGACAGCACTAGCGGCGATTGGTACGACTGCTCGGCGCACATGCTTTGGATCGGCGAGCGCACGCGCGGCGCGGACGATGCGCATGTGCATTTTTTAAGCGGTATCAAAAACCCTCTCGGCGTCAAGATCGGCCCGAGCGGCACCGCGGATGAAATTTTGCGCCTTTGCGACAAACTCAATCCACAAAACGAAGCGGGCAGGCTAAACGTTATCATCCGCATGGGTGCGGATAAGATCGGCGCGCGGCTGCCGCAAATTTTACGCGAGCTAAAGCGCGAGGGCAGAACGATCCTATACAGCATCGATCCGATGCACGGCAACACCGTCAAGGCCGCCAACGGCTACAAAACGCGCGAATTTTCTAAAATTTTAAGCGAGGTTCAGAGCTTTTTCGAGATCCACGCTGCGGAGGGCACGCACGCGGGCGGCATCCATCTTGAGATGACCGGCCAAAACGTCACCGAGTGCACGGGCGGCTCATTTAACGTGACGCAAGAGACGCTAAAACAGCGCTACGAAACGCAGTGCGATCCGCGCCTAAACGCAGATCAGGCGCTAGAGCTTGCGTTTTTGCTCGCCGATAATCTAAAAAAGGCGGAATAATCCGCCTTTCGTTGCGCGTAAAATTCGATCGCGGCTTGGAATTTTAGTCGTAGTTTTAGGAGTTTTGACGTAAGCCGGCGCTGCGACGGTGCTTTGCGCTTGAAACGCTTGAAATTTAATCGTAGCTTGGCGCGGACGATTAAAATTTACGCGGCTCTAATCTAAAATTTATATGGAGCAATCACAAAAAATTCCGTAAAATTTTATCGTAGCGGAAAGGCGGCGCCATTAGGTTCTACGAGGAATTTTAATCTTAGCGCTAGAATATGCGACGTCGCGGCAAAGCGTAGAATTTCGCCTGAATCTGTAATGCTTTGTTTGATTTTATTTTAGTTTTGTGGCGCGGTTTGAAATTTCAAAAATTTTACTGTCGCGGAATTTGGAAATTTAATTTTAAGCCTATTAGTAGAAAAAACTATTGCGGCTGATTTAAGAGTTTTGCAAAGTCAAATTCATTAAGCCATTTTGATTTCGCTCTTCATATCTACTATTTTTGACATAGATTACTCCTTAAATTTGATTTTATTGAGTTTCATATATTCTTCAAAATAGTCCCAAGGACCATGATATAGCGTTTCAAGTCCGTTCCCGCAGTTATCTACGCGTATCCTTATCTCGCCATAATTATTGCTTGTCCATGTTTTTGTCGTATTATCTTCTAGTAATGTAGTACCGCGATAAGTAAGTTTATTTAGATCCCTTTTTCCCGTTTCAATTGAATCGATATCTTCACAAAAACTATCAAAATTCCTATTTTTTAACATTGCCATCAGCGAGCCTGTTGTTCCACTATACTTTATAATGTACACGATCTTATCGCTTTCTCCTCGAATTTTATCAGAGGCAGTGAAATTCTTATCGGATTTAAATACTGCAATAGAGTTATATTGAAAAAATTTTAATATCCAATCCGATTCTTGATGCGTTTTTTCATCGTGATACTTTCTCTTGTAATAAACCGAATAATTGAGTTCTCCTTTATCATTAAAAAGCTTGTTATCCTCCCATGGATATACCACGTCTTCATCATCTATAGCTTTTAGTATGGATTTATCTATCTGCGTGACTTGTTTCCCGTCTTTACAAATTTGTCTGCCGATAGACAATAGATTTTCTAAATTTAGTTCTTTAGATACTTTCCAAAATTCACACTTATCATCGGGGCGCTTGTCGCCGTTACACTTACGATAAATTTCCCACCAGTCGATATCAAAGTCTAAATCCTTCGGCCTACTGTCTCTTAAAAAGATTTCATAAAAAGGGTAATTGCTCTTTGCATGCTCATTTTTCAAATACTGCTTAAACGCTATCTCTTTTAGTTCATTATCCGATAAGATGCCAAAATGCAAGGGATTGGTGCAAACTCCGGCGTAGTTTAAACCCATATTTATAGGCATATAAGGGATAAAAGTCAAAATGCAGATGATAAAAATCGCAGAGATTATATAATGGCGCTTTATAAATTTTAGAAAATTAATAAGATATTTTTTCAAAATTCGTCCTCTTATATATTCGTTATTTCGTTAGTTTTATATCGAGTGCGACTACCGCGATTGCGACGTTTGCGTCGTGCGTGATGCTAAGACTTGTGGATTTGATATGAAATTTTTTGCGGATTTTTTTACGTATTTTTAGATGCGGCGCGCCCAGAGCGTCTTTGTAAATTTTGGCGTCTTTGAAGCCGAACTCCGCGCCGATGCCGGTGCCTAGTGCCTTGCTAAGCGCCTCTTTGGCGGCATAGACGCCCGCGATACTTTCGTCGCGTAGCGTGGAGGAGCGTTCGGATTTTTTCAAAATGCGCTTTAGAAATTTCACGCCGTATTTTGCGCGCAGCGCCGCGATCCTGCGCACCGCGGTTATGTCCGTGCCGATCTTTATCACGGTCTGGCGCCCCGCGGCTTAAATTTAATCACGGCTATAAGCTCTCTTTAATCTCGACGTCAATGATCTTATCGCCCTGCCTAATCGCGTCTAAAACCGCCAGGCTAGGCTGATCTACGATACGACCGAACACCGTGTGCACGCCGTCTAGGTGCGGCTGCGCGCTGTGGCAGACGAAAAACTGGCTTCCGCCCGTATCGCGCCCTGCGTGCGCCATCGATAGCGCGCCGCGCACGTGCTTGTGCTTTTGGCGGTCGCATTCGCACTTTATGCGCCAGCCAGGACCTCCCGTGCCGGTGCCGCGCGGGCAGCCGCCTTGGATTACGAAATTTGGGATCACGCGGTGAAAATTTAGCCCCTTGTAAAACCCGCTACGCGCGAGGCTAGCGAAATTCGTAACCGCCTGCGGAGCTTCGTCGCCGAAAAGCTCCAGCCTCATATCGCCCTTTTCAGTTTTGATAACGGCGTATTTATCGCGCGCCAAAGCCGCTGCGTCGATGTCGTAAATTTTTAAGCTTTCCATTTTTTCTCCTATGCGATATTGGTGTAAACTGCCTGCACGTCGTCATCATCCTCTAGCCGCTCTAGCAGTGCATCGATGTCACCAAGCTGATCCTCGCTAAACTCGTGCTTTTCGTTAGCGACAAATTTTAAGCTTGCGCTGATGATCTCAAGCCCTATCTTTTCGATACCTTCGTTTAGAGTGCCGAAGCTTTCGTATTCGCCGTAGATTAGAAGCGTCTTTTCGAGCTCGCCCTTGTCGTTTTCAAACTCGTTGATCTCAAGCTCGCTAAGACCGAAGTCGATGAGCTCAAGCTCCAGCTCCTCGATGTCGCGGCTCGGCAGCTTGGTTTCAAAAACGGCCTTGTGCGAAAACATAAATTTCAAACTGCCGCTCGGCAAAAACTCGCCCTTAGCTTTGTTTAAAATTGACTTAACGTTTGCGACGGTGCGGGTCGGGTTGTCGGTGGCGCATTCGATTATTAAAAGCGCGCCGTGCGGCGCCTTGCCGTCGTAGAAGATCGTTTTGATATCGGCGCTATCTTTGCCGCTTGCGCGCTTGATAGCCGCGTCGATATTGTCTTTGGGCATATTTTGCGCCTTTGCCGTAGCGATCGCGGCGCGCAGCTTGGAGTTCATCAGCGGATCTTCGCCGCCCTCTTTCGCAGCCATCGTTATGGCCTTGCCCAGTTTTGGGAAAAGTTTGCTCATCTTCCCCCATCTAGCTTCTTTTGAAGCGCGTCTGTATTCAAAAGCTCGTCCCATAAAATTCCTTAAAGCTTAAATTTAAAACGGGTGATTATAACGAAAAACCCTTAAATTTCAGGAGCGGGCGTTGAAATAAAATTTATTAAAAAGTAGTATAAGTTTTGAAATTTTAATCCAAAGGAGAGATCCATGGCTTTGAAACAAAGCGTAAAATTTAAGGCGCAAAATATCCACTGCGAAAACTGCGCGAGGACGATCAAAAATGCGCTTAAGGATGATTTTGGCGAGATTGAGGTAGACGTGGCAAGCGGAGTGGTGAGTTTGAGCTTAGATCCGCGCGACGAGGCTAAATTTAAAGAGGAGATGGACGATTTGGGCTTTAGTGTCGCAGAAAAGCTAGCCTGCGCGAACTAACGTAATGCCAAGCAAAATCACTCTAAATATCGTCGGGATGAGCTGCGTAAACTGCTCCAATGCGATCGAGCGGGTAAGTCGCAAGATCGAGGGGGTGCAGGAAGCTCACGTAAATTTCGCAAACGGCAGCGGCGAGTTCGTACTTGCTGATCCGGCGCTTGAGGAGACGCTAAAAGCCAAGATCAAAAAGCTAGGCTACGACATCGCCGTCGATTACGAGGATTTGGAGCGCAAAAAGCGGCGCAACCTCAAAGCGGCGCTATTTAGGTTAATCCTCGCTCTCATTTTAGCCGCGGCGGTAATGGCTGTGGAGATGAGCGGGTTTTTGAGCTTCGTCCCAAAGGCGCTACTTTGCGCGGCAATGGCGTGCGTGAGCCTATTTTACTGCGGCAAGAACTTCTTTTATCACTCTTACGGCTCGCTGAAAAACAGAAGCTTTGATATGAACGTGCTCGTGGCGATGGGAAGCTTTTTTGCGTTTGCCTATTCTCTAACGGCCGCAGTATGGGTCTATACGCACGGCGCGCAGAACGAATTTACCAATCTTTATTTCTCCTCCGCCTCGATGATAATCGCCTTTATCTCGCTCGGCAAATACCTTGAAGAGCGCAGCAAGATGAAGGCGAACGACTACATCAAGGGGTTAATCGATCTAAGCCCCAAAACCGCGCTTTTGATCAAAGACGACGGCACGATAGCCGAAGTGCACGCAGAAGCGCTAAAGCCGGGCGATAAGGTGCTAGTAAAAAACGGCTCGCGCATCCCTTGCGACGGGCTTATCGTAGAAGGCGGCGCACAGATCGACACCTCGCTCATTAGCGGCGAGAGCTTGGCGGTTTATAAAGGCGTGGGCGATGAGGTAAATGCGGGCTGCGTCAGCACGGACGGCGTCATCTACGTGAAGGTGACGAAATTTTCGCATCAGACGCTGCTTGCCGAGATTAAAAATTTGCTGAACGAAGCGGGCAATAAAAAGATGCCAATCGCGCGCTTTGCGGATAAAATTTCAAATATCTTCGTGCCCGCGGTGATTTTGATCGCGCTTGCTAGTTTTATAGCGTGGATGGCGCTTGACGGACGGCTCTCATATGCCGCATCCGCCGCTATTTGCGTGCTTATCATCTCCTGCCCGTGCGCGCTAGGGCTTGCGACGCCGATTGCGATCGTTTGCGCGATCTCAAACGCCGCAAAGGCTGGAATTTTAATAAAAAATCCCGAAATTTTAGAAATTTTAAAAGGCGCCGACGTCGCGGTTTTCGATAAAACCGGTACGCTTAGCAAGGGCGAAATTTCGGTAAACTTCAGCGATCTGAGCGCTCAAGATCTCTACGCTCTAGCAAGCGCGCAAAAGCTTAGCGAGCATCCGATCTCAAAGGCGATCGTAAAATTTGCCGAGCTGAAATTCGGCGAAATTTCTAAATTTAACGGCGAGTTTGAAAGCATCGCGGGCAAGGGGATCGTCGCGAAAAATCCCACCGGCGAAATTCTTTGCGGCAGCGCGGGCTTTCTGCGCGAGCGCGGCGTGGATGCGGGCGTCGAAGTAGAAGCGGAGGAGCTTTTAGACAAGGGCTTTGGCGTCGTTTATTGCGCGATAGGCGGCTCATACGCGGGCTTCATCGCATTTAGCGACGAGATTAGAGCCGAAGCGCAGGGCGTCGTACAGGCGCTGCAAAAAAGCGGCGTAAAAACCGTCATGCTAACGGGCGATAACGCCAAAACGGCAAATTTTGTCGCTCGCAATCTCGGCATCGACGAGGTAAAAAGCGGAGTGCTTCCAAGCAGCAAATATGAGTTCATCAAATCCCTGACCGATGAGGGCAGGCGGGTGCTTTTCGTGGGCGACGGCGTCAATGACGCACCGAGCTTAAAAGCCGCTAGTATCGGCGTCGCGATGAACGGCGGCAGCGACGTAGCCAAGGGCGCGGGCGACGTGATTTTTATAAAAAACGACCTTGAAAGCGTGCTATATCTATTCCGTCTAGGCGGTGCTGCCATGCGGACGATTAGGCAAAACCTTTTCTGGGCGCTCTTTTACAACGCCGTATGTATCCCGATCGCAGCAGGCGCGCTATATCCGGCGCTCGGCGTGCTTCTAAAGCCGATGTACGGCGCTGCGGCGATGTGCTTTAGCTCCGTAACGGTCGTGCTAAATTCCATCAGATTGAAATTTGCTAAATTTTAACGCGACGGATTTTGCGCTAGGCGCGGAATTTTGCGCGGCGAAATTTTAATTGTTCCGTGCAAAACGCGCAAAATTATTTCATTCTGCAAGGAATTTTACCTCGCAAATTCTATCTGGCTACTAATGCGTGTAGAATTCCGCGGAACGGGCTCCACTTGAAAAAATTTTATTTCACGATAAGCCTAGTACGGAATTCCGCCAGATTTGTACAGCTTGCAAAATTTTATTTTACCGCTAGCTCGCGCGTAAATTTTAAAATTTTAGCCTGCCGATCGCTGTGCCCTCATATAGCCCTTCATTGCTGCGCCTCTAACTGCCATTATTTAGCACCGCTCGCCGCTGCGCCGTAAAATTTTAAAAATTCCGCAAAATTTTATAAGGTTGAAAGGAATTCTGTAGAATTCCACCGCCCGCACTAAGTTTTAATAAATAAATTTAAAGGTAAAATAACGCTTCAAATGCAATTCGAGGTAGCGATGCGAAAAATTCTAATGGGTTCGTTTGTTTTTTGCGGCACGCTTTTTGGCGCTTCTTGCGAGCAGATACTAAGCGATCCGCGCGGCTTTTTTAGCAAAGAGCCTGCGGACGAAGAGCTACTGCAAAGCGATTTTGGCTGTAAAGGCTCGCTAGCTGGCGCAGAATTTTTGCAAAATTTAAAAAGCGCAGCTTCTGAGATCAGGGACGAAAATATCGATTGTGTCGGTAACGAAGCCTTGCTGAACGAAAAAAGGCTTGAGCGAACCTTGGCATTTGCGGGGATGGATGGCGAGGGCTTTTTGAGCTATGCTAAAGAGAAAAACTACGCGCAAATTAGCGAAAAATCGCTTGAAGCCTTAGAATTTTACTCCGAGCGCAAGATTGGAAATTTCATCGCTTATGGCAATTTTATGGGCGAGATCTCAGCAGCCAGGGAGGCACTAAGAGATTATTTCGCCGTTAAATTCAACAAAAACGACGCCGATGAGCTGGCAAGCGCCGTGATAGCGGAATTTATCGCATACGCTGCAAAGGATCGCAAGGCGGGAGATTACGGTGAGCTTGAGCTGGCGCTAAAAGGCGGAGTAGGCGCAGATGAGTTCCGTACGCTACTTTTTAGCAAGGATTTTGCTATTTACGAGCTTGATAATGCCCTGGATCTAGCACTTTTGCTAGGATATGACGAGCGCTTTAGCGGCGCTTTGATCGAGCGAGGCGCGCAGGTAAATGCGGGCGAGGAAAACTCGCTATTTTACGCGATGAATAACGTTCAAAGCGCTAAATTTATGATCTCTAAAGGCGCCTTGGTTGGCTATAAAAACTCGCTTGGGCAAACTCCGATATTTTTTGCCGCCGCGGCAAAAAATTATGAGCTCGTAAAGTTGCTAATCTACTCGCACGCTAGCGTAAATGTCCGCCAGATCGGCAGCGCCGAGGCCCAGGCTCTAGCATCGTTAGGCGAGCGTAGCGACGGCTGTGAGCGTTCGGGCGCGGGCAAGACACTGCTGATGTTTGCGGCGCAAAAAAGTACCAAGCAGATCGTTGAATTGCTCGTAAAATCGGGCGCAAACGAAAAGGCGGCCGACGAGGCGGGGCTAAATGCGCTAGACTACGCGCTTGCGGGTGGTGAAGCGGCTACGCGGAGCTATTTGCGCTCGCTTGGATTAAGTCCTACGCAAGTAAGCGATGATTTTACGAGCGATCCGCAAGATGCACCTGAGCGTGAGAATTAGCGGGCTTGATTTAAAGGGTCGCTCGCCGCTTCGTCGTCGTTTTGGGTTTGCAAAAGCTTTATGAGCTTTAAATTTAATGTTTTGCCGCTTTGTAAATTCTATAAATTTAGCAGATTTTTCGAGTGCGAGTTGGTAGAATTTAACGCTTTAAAATTTTATCGCTTTGCTTGCGCAGGTTGCATGCTCTGAAATTTTATAAACGCGCAGGCAGGCTTGAAAAACGGCGATATTTTGCGTTTATGCGCGATAAAATTTTTGCTGAGGGATTTTGCTTTGCGATCAAGAGCGGGATTTCGTCAAATTTTGCGCGAAAAATTTATCCTTTTGCGGCAAAGCAAGTGTCGCAGTGTTGCGGAATTTTACCTTGACTTGGGGGCTTTTGCTATGTTAAGTAGAATTTAAATGCACTTATAAAACGCTTGTGATTACGCCGCGCGCGGTATTTTGCACCGGAGAGATTTTATTGTGCGACAAGTTGCTTAAAAATGCGTTCGCAAAATTGCAAACGCAGCAAAATAGCAGAGTTTGCTGCGCGATTAAGGCGCTCAATAATCGCCGTAAAAGAAAGCGCGTGAATTATGAATAATTGCTGCAATGCGCGCAGAATTTTAAAATTTAACCCCCGATCGGAGGTTAAATTTTAAAATTTTATCAATCATCAAGGATTAAAATGTTAAAAAATTTGCTTATCTTTACGGCGATTTTTTTGCCCGCGCTGGCGCTTGCGGACGTGGAACCCGCCGTGCGAAACAGCGAGCTTTACGGCGTGCTGACGCTTATCCCGCCGGTCGCGGCGATCGTGCTTGCTTTTATCACCAAAGACGTGATTTTGTCGCTGTTTTTGGGCGTGCTAAGCGGAACCTTTCTTATCGGTATGGTCGATCAAAATATCGCGGCTTCGGCGCTTTTCGCTTTTACCGATCTGTGCTCGCGTATGGTAAAATCGATGGCGGATACGTGGAATGCGGGCATTTTGCTTCAGGTTATGTGTATCGGCGGGCTCATCGCTCTGGTGACTAAAAGCGGCGGTACGAAGGCGCTTGCGCTCTGGCTTAGCAAACACGCCGACACTCCCGTTTTGGGTCAAATTTATACTTGGCTGATGGGTATCGTGATATTTTTCGACGATTACGCAAACGCCCTAATCGTGGGCCCGATAATGCGACCTCTTATGGATAAATTTAAAATTTCGCGCGCAAAGTTCGCCTTCATCATCGACGCGACCGCAGCGCCGATCACCGGCATCGCGGTGATCTCCACCTGGGTCGGAGTCGAAATTTCGGCGATCAAAGAGGCCTACTCGCAGATCGGCGTAGAAAACATAAACGCCTTCACCGTCTTCGTTGAGACGATCCCGTATAGATTTTATAATATTTTCATGATCTTTTTCGTAGTCGCCACGGCAGTGATGAGTAGGGAGTTTGGCTCGATGTATCGCGCAGAGATCGCATCTCGCGGCGGAAAGAGCGGAGCTGCGGAGTTTAAAATTAAAAATTTAGAGGATCAAATTTTCGTACCCAAAGAGGGCGTAGTACTTCGCAAGCTAAACGCGATAATCCCGCTAGGGGCGATGATCGTTCTTTCCGTCATCGGGTTTTATTTTAATGGCTACAGCTCGCTGGAGGGCGAGGCTTTGGAGGCGGTCAAGGCAGCTCCTCTTAGCTTTACTTCGATCCGTACCGCATTTAGCGCAGCGGACGCCTCGGTCGTGCTGTTTCAATCCGCGCTCTTTTCATCGATCATCGCCGTCGCTTTAGGCATCGCGCAAAAAATTTACGGCGTCAAAGAGGCGATCGAGGTCTGGGTTGGCGGCTGGAAAAGTATGCTAAATACCGTCATAATCCTGCTTTTTGCATGGTCGCTTAGCTCGGTTATCAAAGAGCTTGGCACTTCGCGCTACCTAGTCGAGCTTCTAAGCGACGCAACGCCGCGCTTTGCTCTTGCGATCGTGATCTTCGTGCTTAGCTCGTTTATCTCATTTTCAACGGGCACAAGCTTCGGTACTATGGGCATCGTCACACCTTTAGCCGTACCGTTAGCGCACGCCGTGGGGCAAAAATACGGACTTAGCGGCGAGGAATTTCACGTTTTCATGTGCGTAAACATCAGCGCGGTGCTTACGGGGGCGATCTTCGGCGATCACTGCTCGCCGATTTCAGATACGACGATCCTCTCTTCGATGGGCGCAGGTTGCGATCACATCGAGCACGTAAGCACGCAGATGACCTATGCTTTGGTCGTTTGCGGCATCAGTATTGTTTGCGGCTACCTGCCTGCGGGCTTTGGGCTTAGCGTGTGGGGATGTCTGATCTTGGGTATTGCAGCTATCATTCTTTTACTGCGCGTGGTGGGTAAAAGAGTGGATGTATGAATTGCGAAAGCTTCGGTAGTTGCGGCAGCTGCACGCTCGGTGAGCCCTATGAGGATCAAATTTCATACAAAAAGCGTCTGATCGCCGATAAGCTTAGAGAATTTTTTGACGGCGAGTTTGAATTTTTTGCCTCGCAACCGCAAAATTACCGCATCAGGGCGGAATTTGGCATCTGGCACGATATTTGGCATAGCGCATTTGATCTTGCCTACACGATGGGCGGCTCACAGAGTAAGAAAATTTTAATTAACGAATGCCCCAAGGTAGCGCTTCCTATCGCAAATTTAATGCCGCAACTGCTGGAAGCGCTTAGGCGGAACGAAGCTTTAAAAGAGAGGCTCTTCGGCGTCGAGTTCATCTCGTGCGCCAGCGGGATTTTGGCGACGCTGCTTTATCACAAGCGCCTGGGCGAGCGCGAGCAGGAGGCAATTTGCGAGCTGGCGGACAAGCTTGGCATCGGGGTTATGGCTCGCGCGCGCGGACAGAAGCTGCTAAGCGGCGAGCTAAGCCTCACAGACGAGCTTTGCGTGGACGGGCGAGTTTATAAATTTCGCTTCGGCGAAAACGCCTTTATCCAGCCCAACCGCGGCGTGAACGAAAAGATGATCGCCTGGGCGAGAAGCTGCGTGGACTTCGGCAAAGAGGGCGCAAGCGAGGTGTGCGCCGCGCAGAATTTCGCCGCAAAGAATTTTACTGAAAAAAATTTTGCCTCGCAAAATTCCGCTGTGCAAAATTACGGCTGCGAGCAGTCTGCCGCGCAAAATTCTACGGATCGAAATTTCGTTTCTGAAAATTCCACTGAATTTGACGCCGCGTGCCGAAATTCTACTCCATCAAATTCTGCGCAAGCGAGATTTAACGGCAAAAATTCCGCGAAATCTAACTGTGCGTCCGCAGGCGAGAGCTCTGCGGATAAAAATTTCGCTCGTAAGGATTTGGACGCGCAAAGTTCCGCCACGAAAAATTTGGATTGCGAAAAACAAAGCGTGCAAAATTCAGCCTGCGAAGGGCGCGGCGCACAAAATTCGGGCCACGAGCAGTCCGCCCCGCAAAATTCGAGCTGCGAACAACATGCCGTGCGCCCAGAAAGCTCCGCCGCGCGCGATCTGCTGGAGCTGTACTGCGGGCACGGCAACTTTACCATCCCGCTTGCGGCTAAATTTAACCGCGTGTTGGCGAGCGAAATTTCAAAAAGCTCGATTGCTAACGCCCGCATAAACTGCGAGCTCAACGGCGTTTGCAACGCGCAATTCGTCCGCCTTAGTGCAGATGAGCTAATGAGCGCATTTGCGCGGCAGCGCGAGTTTGAGCGGCTAAAGGGGATCGATATTTTCGGCTACGATTTTTCGCACGTCTTGATCGATCCGCCGCGAGCGGGGCTCGAGCCTAGCGTGATTGATTTCATAAAAAATTTTCAAAATTTGATCTACATCTCCTGTAACCCGCAGACGCTTTTTGAAAATTTACGCTCGCTTTGCGCTACGCACGAGGTGCGCAGGTTTGCGATCTTCGATCAGTTCGCGCATACGGCGCATATCGAATGCGGCGTGCTGTTGCGGCGCAGGAGCTAGGTGAGCTTAAAACCGAAGTCGCGGATTTAGGTTTCGCGTGGGATAAAATTTCGCCTAAAATATGTATAATAACAAAATTTAAAATTACGAAAGGAAATAAATGGTTGATCTAAATAAAATTATCCAAGCAAAGCGCACGATAAACGATTTCGTCTATAAAACGCCCTTTGCTCTGGCGCCGAAGCTCAGCAAGCTTTACGGCGCAGAAGTGTATCTCAAAAGCGAGAATTTGCAGCGCACCGGCGCGTATAAGATTCGCGGCGCTTACAATAAAATCGCCCACCTCACGGACGAGGAGCGGGCACATGGAGTAATAGCCGCAAGCGCGGGCAACCACGCCCAAGGCGTAGCGATGAGCGCGCAAAAATTCGGCGTGCATGCCGTGATCGTAATGCCTGAAGCCACGCCGCTACTTAAGGTAAGCGGCACGAAGGCTCTGGGCGCAGAGATCATCCTAAAGGGCGATAATTTCGACGAGGCGTATGCGTTTGCACTGGAATATGCCAAAGAGCATAATTTGACGTTCGTACATCCCTTCAACGACGAGTTCGTCCAAGCAGGCCAGGGCACGATCGCACTTGAGATGATCGAGGAGGTCGCAGATCTTGAATACATCGTCGTTCCGGTTGGTGGCGGCGGGCTTGCGACGGGGGTTTGCAGCTGCGCCAAGCAGATCAATCCGGACATTAAAATCATCGCCGTAGCCGCCAAGGGCGCGCCCGCGATGCACGATAGCTTCGTCGCGAAAAAGCCGCTAAATTCCAAATCGGTCCGCACTATCGCCGACGGCATCGCGGTGCGAGATACGAGCGAGATCACGCTTAGCACGATCATCGAGTGCGTCGATGAGTTCGTGCAGGTCGATGACGAGGAGATCGCAAGCGCGATACTCTATCTGCTCGAGCAGCAAAAAATCATCGTCGAGGGCGCGGGCGCGGCGGGAGTAGCAGCGCTGATGAACGCGAAATTTGCATTCCCCGCGGGCGCAAAGATCGGTATCATCCTAAGCGGCGGCAACATCGATGTGCAGATGCTAAACATTATCATCGAAAAAGGTCTTATCAAGTCGCACCGCAAGATGACGATCAACGTCACGCTCGTCGATAAGCCGGGCGCGCTTACGGGGCTTACCGAAATTTTGCGCCGCGCCAACGCAAACATCGTCAAGATCGACTACGACCGCTTCTCGACCAATATCGAGTACGGCGACGCGCAGATTACGATCACGCTTGAGACCAAGGGCAAGGCTCATCAAGAGGACATCGCCTGGGCGCTCAAAAACGCAGGGTATGATTTTAGGGAGATTTTGTAAAATTTCGTCAGAGTTTGTAAAATTTATTTTCGCTCGTGAATTTGCCTGAAATTTCAAAATTTACTCGCTTGCATCCTGATCGCGGCTTATAGCGGGTAAATTTTAATTTGCCCCCTTTTTATATCCACTATGCCGGAACACTTTGCGGCCCGCGGTTTTAAATTTTACGTAAAATTTGAAATTCAAAATATGCGGCGCAGCCGCAGTTTAAATAACGCGGACACAGTCCGCACCGCTAGCGTCGCGCGGGTGGGGGTTGGTAAGGGAGCGGGCGCGCCTCGCAACTCCGAGCGCTGCCCCCTTGCGTATTATACATAATACGTACACTTGCTTAAAATTTATATCGATAAAATTTCAAAAGACTTAAGCCTTAGTAAGCTAAATTTGTAGAGCAAATTTATAGAAATTTCGCCACGTTAAATTTTTTGAGTATTTTTAGCTCTTGGTATATTTCTCTTGGGGCGGGAAGGGGGGCTTGAATTGCGAGGTCACACTTCTCGCAGAGGCGGCGCTACCCCGCAGCACCGCATTGCTCTGCTCGCCCACAAACCCCACCTAACCCCCGACGACGCTAGCGGTGCGAGCCTTGCGGCTCGCGTTAAATTTTATAATCGCGGCTCGCTTCTTTAAAATTTCTTTTGCGATTTTAAAATTTCTTGCCGCAAAAATCGTAAAATTTCAATTGCACTACAAATCGGCGCTGTATTTTGCTAAAATACCGATAAAATTTTAAAGGATGAAATTTGGAAAATTTTGCTTTTCTTCTAAATTTAGTGATATTTTGCATCTTGGTTTTTATGTTTTTTAAGATGCGCAAAAGCGGCGAGCAGGCGGGCAAGCCGCAGATCGCCACCGACATCACGCGGCTTAAAAGCATCGGCGAGCTGAGCGTTTTTAAAATTTACTCCAAAGAGATCGTCACGCGCAAGCAAAACGTAGGCAGCGGGCTGCTGGGCTCGCTCGTCTCGCCGCTGATGACGAAAAAGCAGATCGCCATCATCTTCGAGTTTGAGATCGAGTTTGTTTACGACCTACTAAGCCCCGAGTTTGCGATACTGCCGCAGGGCGAGGATCGCTACGAGATCAAGATGCCGCCGTGCAAATACAAATACTCGATCAAAGATATGAAAATTTACGACGAGAAAAACGCCAAGCTGCTGCCGTTTCTGCTGCCCGATTCGCTAAACGGGCTATTCGGCGCGAGCTTTGACGAGAGTGATAAAAACCTCCTCATCGACGACGCCAAGGACGAGGTCAAGCAGCTCTCGCTAAAAATCATCAACGATCTTGGCGGCAAGATCCACAAATCCGCGACCGATACGCTGGAGGCGATCGCCAAGAGCTTCGGCGCGAAGGAGGTCGGATTTATCTTCCAGGACAAGGCGCTTCAAACGATCGACATAAACTCAAACGAGATCGCAATCGATAAATCGCTAAAATCGCAGATCGAGAAGTAGATGGAGCTTTTTAAGGCGCTTTTTAAAATTTACTTCGCCCGCATGCTCGCGTTTATGGATGCCTGCGCAAGGGCTTGGCAGCGATTTTATGAGCCGATCAGGCTGCGCAAAGAGAAAAAGCGTCTGCGCGCAAAGGGCTATTTTACCGAGGATGCGACGTGGGCGGAGTTTTTCGCGGATTTTAAATTTTGCAAATGCTTCATCATCAAAAAAATCCTCTATCCAAACTTCTATGCTATCAAAAACTCCTCCAAATGGGAGGCGGGCTCAAAGCGGGCTAGCTTTACGGTAGGCTCGTTTGCATACGACGAGATCGCGTGGGTGTGGGTGCCGCGAGCCTTCGACGGCGGGCGGAAAAACGATCTGGAAAAGCTAAAAAATCTACTGCAAAAAATCCCCGCGCTACGTTACGAGCAGAGCGATACCGGGATTAAAATTTTCGGCTACGAGTGCGGCGAAGGGGCCTTATAATCGTATAAAGCGGCATTTGCTTAAATTTCATATTTGCTTGATCTTGCCGAGGATCGCGCCGATGCGGCGCATGGCTAGCGCTGCTTAGATGGATGCAAGCGGGCGGATTTTGGCTGCCATATGTCTTTGACAAAACGGCGCATGCGAGCGTGAAATTTTATCTTTGTAAACGCCCCGGCGCAGTCTAAATTTAAACTCCGCGCGGTATAAACGCAAGCAAATTTTATCTCTGCGTCTGGCTCCATAGACCCTTTGCTTCGGCGGGATTTTTTATATTAAGCCACGCAAGAAGCAGCACTACGGACGCCAATGGATTTAAGATTAAATTTAGCAGTTCCATGCAATTTATGACGCTCATCGTTATAGCGGCGGGGGCCGGTATTTTGAACATCATGCCGTAGATTATGTCTGCGATTAGCAGTGCGGCGTATACGATAAAAAGCTTGCATCCGGTGGCAGCGCGCAATTTAAAATTTATAATTATCCAAGAGAGCGTAACCGCAAAAATCAAATACGGCACGTATATTTGCAGCCTATTACAATCACATCTTCTGAGTATATAAATGGCTGAAAAATATAGTAGCGCCGCAAGCGCGATGCTATAGGCGTATTTGAAGATTATAAAGACCTGCGGGCCCGTAATATTTTGGATGTTTTTAAGCGCGTGATAAAGGAATGTGAAGGCAAAAATCCACACTAAGATTTGAGAATCCAAGTACGCGATCTCGCCTTTTATAGAATACGCCGCGCTGCCGACCAGTAGGCAGAGAGCGCCGAGCGTGCCTTGCAGCTTCGCTCTTTGAAAATCTTCATTCTTTTATACCTTTAAATTTTAATGTGCGGTTCGCTGCTTGCAGTGCACAGATGAACGGCGGGCGATGCTTTGATTATCGCCGCGCGGGCTTTAAATTTAGCTCCGTTACGAACGCTTCATGCTTGGCGTACTGCGAGGGCTATGTCCGGCGCGCCGCGACGATTAGCCTAGCACCGCCACGATGTTTTATGTCCATCGCCGCTATGGAGACTTTAATCTGGTATCGCCGTTATGATGCTTGAATTTGCCGTCGCCGCTCGCGCAATACATTTTTGAAATGGGATTTTACGCAAATTCTGTTTAAAATGGATTTAACTTTTTAAATTTAAAAGCAGCGGAGTAGCTTAAATTTATAACTATCCAAACGCCATTACTATAAGCATAAAAACGCTTATTTTTGATTTTTAAATTTGAGCTGTTTTTAGTAAATTTTGCTTACAAATTTTGTATAATTTTTAAAATTTTATCTCGAAAAGAGGAGCGAGTATGTGTAAAACCGCTTTTCAAATCAAAGCGAATTTACGCTTAAAATCAAAGTGGAGTAAATTCAGCGGTTTTCCACTTTGATTTGAAACGTAAATTTTTATTTTAAAACGGCTTTTTAAATACCCTTTAAAAGTTTAATATATTTGAGTTTAAAAAAGAATTTAGTATAGATTTATCGAGCGATCGATTTTCATATGCTCGTTTTGTAGAAACCGCGCATATACCCTGATCGTCATATCCAAGCTCGCATGTCCTAGTATTTGTGATACCCATTTCAGTGGGATTTCGCCCCTTACTGCGCGCTCGACCATATGCGTCGCGAATGTGTGGCGGGTATGTCTGGCGCTTCGGTATGGGATACCGCATTCGGCTAGAAATTTACGCCATTTGCCGTTTCCAAACAAAGAGGTAGAGCCGAAAAGATGATCGCCCCTTTCCGAAAAGACCCACTCGCTATCCCTATCTTTTTCAAGCTGGGTAATGTATGGCAAGAGCGGCGCAAATATAGGCACGAGCCTATCCTCTCCGGTTTTGGTGCGAGGTTTGACAAGCCCGTCCGTGAGGCTCTTGTTGATCGATATACTCATGGCTTCCATATCTATATCCTCCCAGCGCAGAGCCAAAATTTCACAGCATCTAGCCCCCGTATAGAATGCAAAAGCAAGAAAGCTCTCAAGTCGCCCGCTAGCCTTTGAAAGCATTAGCTCCACCTCCTCCGCCGAGAATGGATCTGTTTTGCTGCGCGGGATCTTCGGATATTTTGCGCCCACAAATGGATTTTTCGCAAGTTTTCCAGCTTCTACGGCTTGCTCGCAGGCTCTGCGCCAGCACAGCACGACGCGCTTGATAGTGCTCGGGGCTAGACCTTCCTCAAGCCCCGCCAGCCACTTTTGAATATCCACTTTCTTGATGCAGGCGGCATCTTTCGGCAGATATTTCGTATGTGAGAACGCGAACTTTTGCTTGCGGCTCTGCTCGAAATTTATCTGCCCGAGAGCTTCGAGATAGTCTCGGGCTATAGTTGTGAGGGTCATATCACGCCTCTTGCACTACCTTGAGCGACCCGAAACGCTTCAGCTCCAACTCGCCGCTTTCGTTTTTGACGACCATATACCAAACCTTACTATCGCTTTTCCAGCTGCCGTCATCAAGCCGTGCCTCAAATTTGTCGCCTTCTTTTGCCCTGAAGGTGAAAGAGGTATCGTAATATTTGTGTTTGCTGTCCCAGTTCTTGCCATTGCAATCGATGAATTCTCTGCTAACCTTGCCGTCTGTAAAGCTTATCCTAGCCATATATGCATGGCCGTTTTTTCTAGGGTCTATGCTCTCAAACGTCTCGACAATGAACTGCTTGTCTGCTTTGCGGCCCTCTATGATAGCCTTTGCTTGGGTGATGAGCTCAAGCAATTTTTCATCCGATAATAAAGCTAGATTTTCCATTATTTACCCTTTATAACGCGTTCAAGTTCGTTGATATCAACGTCCATATCTAGCATGCGTTGATACTCCGCCCGCTTTTCAGCGCTCTTTAGGTTGTGCACGAACCATGAAAAAACCTTTTTGTCGGTATCGTTTAGTCTTATAGCTTCTCTGTCCTCTGCGGAGAGGATAGTATTGATGAATACTTCGATTCGCTCTAGCGTAGTGTTTGACGGGAAAGTTCCAGTGGTGTCTATGGCACCGTGTATGCCGTTTCGCCATCTTGCGATGCCGGAGAGGATCGCGTTTGCTTCGCCTTTGTTGTAGTAGCTTTTCATTTTTTATCCTTTATGGTATAATAAAGGCTCCTTTGGGAGCAACTTGCGGCGAGATGTTTTTTCATTGGGTCTCGCCGCACCTCTTGAGATTGTATCGTTTCAATCTCTTTTTATGGCATCATTGTATCGTATCAATACTTAAAAACTTCTTAATGGTGTATCTTAAAAATACAAAACCTTGATTTTCTTGTATTTTTTTGCTACAATTCCGAAAAATATAATATAGGTAATGCAAAATGGATAAAGAAAAATTTCAAAAAATGCTGGATGCTGCGGGTCTCAACAAAAAAGAGTTCGCCGAAATTTCTAAAATCCCATACCCGACGGTGCGCGGCTGGGGATCCACTACGTCGTTTCCTCCATACCTTGAGTTTTTGATCGAAAGCTACGTCAAAAGCCGCAAATTTGACAAGATCAAAGAGATCATCAAAGACGAAATAGCCGCGGAGCTTTAGAATACGGCGTATAGACGGTTAAAGACCGTTTAAAAGGCCTTTAATCGCATAAATAATTCGTAATAAAAATCCTACTGCTATTCTCCTATCCGATTCACAACCTGCACCGCAAATTCTTGCCCTTTTACGGTGGCAAGCAGTGCGCTCAAAGCCGCACGGGAGTCTTTCACTCCGTGCGCGCCCAAAGATGAACCCAGTAGCACGCAGCCCTCGGTATTGCTTCCGGTATTGCCCGAATGGATCAAGATGCAGCGAGTTTTTGGCACCAGCTCATTCCATAAAAGCGGCAGACGAACTCTAAATTTCGGACTATCGTGCCAGGCTATTTGATACCTTCCTTGCGGTATGCGTCTATCCATGCCGCTCTGCGTGGTATCGGGACCCGCAGGCTCGCAGGTATATCCCTTTAGCACCTCTTTTTCGCCGTCACGCAATACGAAGCGCCCTAGCGTCATATCATCAATCTCCTTGAACCTGGTAATTTCCAAGACCATAAATCCTCCTTAAATTTACTTCTCGGGCGAGCAAAACGAGCGTAGCGACGCAAGGCGAAGCCGAAGCGGCGTTTCTTGCGAGCGTAGCGAAGCAGAGCTAAGCTCGCCTACGAGCAAAAAATTCAAAAGCTAAATTTATTTATAAATTTGACTTTTTTTATTGCCTCGCCAGTTTTGCGCACTAGCACCTTATATCCGCTACCTTGCTTCGGCGTGTCGCTTTTTATCTGCGCGCGTATCATATTTTTTATCGTCTGTTTCAATCCCATTAAAAATCCCACCTTTTTGCCGTTATGTTTACGAATGCGCCGCTAGCCGTGACGCGAGTCTCTACCGCCGTGACGATAAATCTATCCTCTCCAGGTGCTGCAGGCACGCTATAACGGGGCATATCTATCTTTATGATATCGCCTGTGCGCACGCTTTGAAGCGGAGCACGCAGGCTAACCTCGCTTACGCGCGCGCCGTGGTCCAAAAAATACCTGCGGGCATAAGCCTCTATGACGCGCTCGTCCTGATCCAAATCGAGCTTTATTTGACCGTGCAGCTCGTCACTTCGATCAAATATAAACTTCACTGCTCCTCTGGCACTTTTTTTCTCACTCCCTTTGATCTGCGTCATTTCTCCTCCTCCCAAGAATACCAATACCACTTTTTTAATGCTTCTAAATCGCCTCCTTGCGGATGTTCGCCGGTCATATTATAGACATATGCCAGGGCGTTAAATTCGTTTAAAAAGATGTCCGCATAGAGCTTTTCGCGGATCTTTTTATACTGACCGGGGGCTTGCAACCTAGCAAAGTGCCAATACTCGGGCGGCTTTATAGCCTTCCTTTTAGGGGTTCTGCTTTGCGAAAAAATCCCTATACCCCACCATCTTTCATAATAATTTATGGCTCTATCATCCGCCCATAATACTATCTCGGTCAATTCGTCTTTAAGGGAGATCTCCTCCTTATAGGTATATTCACGGACCCGACGACTATCTGGGTAATATTCCGTGTCTAATCCAATATAATATACCTCCATTTTTAGTCTATTTCCCTCTTTGATAAATAGGCTAAGCGCGGTCGTATACCCGGGCAGTGCAGGACCTTTGAATACATCCTCCCCCTTCCAAACCGAGTGCAGAGAAACTGCGGCTAAAAATTTCTTTTTTAACGCGCGCTTAGCTCTTTCAAAGCCGAAGGCGTTTTTGATATATTTTTCGCTTTTGCCTTGTGGATTTTGGCAGAAAAATAATCTATATTCGTTCAGCATGTTTTTTACGGTTTTGAAATAATCGCTTTTTCCTCTTTTGTTTGCAAAATCCAAAAAGGGCGTAGTTTTTGTTTTGCTTCCATCGCTATTAGGAACTGCAAAATATAACTCTCTGCTTAAAGCGAAGCGAAACATCTCCTTTACGCGGATCTTTTTGCCGTCGTCGCAGAATATCAAAAGCTCATCGTCTCTTACATCATAGGTATCGTGATATTGTTGCTTTCGGTCAGGATACGCCTGAATCGACACAAAATCTATGATTGAATTATCATTATAAAACGGTACAAATTTTTGATCGTCGAGATAGATGCGATAATCGCCAAGGGCATAAGTATCATAGCTCTGCCCCACAGGTTTTCTATTGTGTCCGGGCTTTTTACCACTTAGGGGCACCAGATACGAGCCTTCAAGCGCCTTATAGTATTTCCTGCTAACCGCGCCATTAATAAGTTCAAGCTTGATCCACTCTTTGGTCTGTCCCCTATATCCGCCATTGCTTTCGTCTGCTATAAACTCCATCTTAGCCCCACATTAGTAAAATTCCCATTTGTGCGTAAATCCCGCCGCTATCATCCGTAAGCTCCATATTTATGGGCGTAGGTCTGGAGCAATCTCCTATATCTTTTAGATGGTATATGCTACTTTTTTCATCGGGTTTCTCGCTGGACCAGCTAGGATTGCCCGCACTATCTACCGCCTCAAGGCGATATGCCTTACCTCTATCATTCACAAAAAATAGCGGGGTTTTGAAGCTATGAAGCGTTTTTGTGGGATCGGTAGTATCCGGGGCGCTTGAATACTTTATTAGCTTCAATATCGCTTCGATATCTTGCCCGCCCAGCTTCCCGCCCTCGGGTATATAAAGCTTGCCCTGCCATGCGTCTTCGTCGAAGCTCAGTATGGTCGAAAATCTATCTGCTACTATGGCACAATAAACCCTAGCGACGGGGTTTGTTGCCTTAGCCCATACCGTAAAGCGACCCCTAGGGCTTGAAGTACCGTTGCTGCGTTTACGACTAAAAATACTAGAGCTTAGGCTAAAGTCTGAATTCATATCTCCTGAATCCATTTTTAGCGCCTTTTCGCAGGCGGCATCTTTGTATAATACTATGTCAGCCATCTTCAATCCTTCTCTTTAATTTCATTAAAATCGCAGTTAAATTCGTTTGCGAAATAGCCGATATTCATCGTTTTTTCTAGCTTTTCGTCTAAATATAGCTCTAGTTTATAAGCTCCGTAATCGCTAAATTTAATCTCCACTTCCCCGAAAGGATCGGCGTTAAAGCTTTGCGCGCCGAGCTTAAAGCCGGCATGCGCGATAAGCGCGCTATCTACATCAAAATCACGCATCAGGCTAAAGGTATGGGTATAGCCTTTAGGATAAAACTTCGTAATCTCGTATTTATGCAAATGATCTATTTGCAAATTTTTATACTCCGCTTTGATGCTTAATGCAGAGGGTAGGTCGCGAGCAGGGCATACGAAAAGATAGATATTGCTTTCATAAGCTACCTTTAGCGTTCCGCTTAAAGGGCCCTCGAAGCAAAGCACATTATCTTTATAGATATTGCCGTGCTGCTCTTGCGCCGTTTGCTTGCTAAATTGCAGCGGCGTTCCGTCAAGGCTTACAGCTATTAGTCTTTTAATAAAGCCCGTAAGTTTTACGTGGATATCCTCGCTTAGCTCAAACTCCTCCACCGCGCGATAATCCGCGAAAAAGGAGGCGTTAGGTGCGTTTAGGCTAATATCTTTCACCTCCCAAGCCGGGGTTGCGAAAATTTTACCTACCGCGCGAAGCGGAGAGATTACGTAAACATCGCCGTTTTCGTCGTCCTTATATCTTAAAACCTCCCTCGGGGTTACCGGGTGGGGATCGGGATCGATTACCGCAGTAAGCTCGGCTTCGGAATAGATATCCTCGTTTTTATCGTTAAAAATTATCGTATCGATGTTTTGCGGTGCGCCAAGGCTAAGATTAAAGTCTATTACGTTATCCTCGTTAAATTCCATTACGGGCGTAGCATCACGAGCGATATAAAATCTATCGCTTATAAAAATTCCGCGATCATTCGCCCAAAAACTAAGCCCTATGCCCTCTAGCGCCGAGGCTAGCGATTGAACGTCCGAATATGAAAGCCCTGCTAGCGGAGTATCTTGCGGTGCATCGCAAAGAAAGCTTACCCTTTGCCCCAAAAGGGCTAAATCTTTTAAGCTTGATATCCCTTTGGGTAACTTAAGCGGGGTTTTGGCGACGAGCTTTTTAAAATTTGCATCTATGCTTAAAACTTCGCTCACCTCGAAAAGGCTATCCTCAAAATGCGAGCAGCTTATTATAATTTCATCTATCGGAGCAGAGAGAGAGGAAGCGGCTATTTTTAAAGACGCCGTAGCTTGCAGCTCGCCTTCCTCGCTACAAATGCTAAGCTCGCTAATGCCGCGAAGCTCACTTTTTACGCCGCCTTTTAAGGCAAAGACCTTAAAGCCGTATTCTACTACCATCGCTCTACCTTTTTATAAATCGTAGCGGCGGGGCGGTAGGCTCTATTCCTCCAGCAAAAAGCAAGAATTTTTGAGTGCAGAGCGGGCTTTAAGATGAAATTTTCCTCAATTTTAAGATTATAAATTTTTGCTTTGATCACGGCTAGCTTAAAGTCATATTGTGCACTTCCACGGGCATTGCCGTTAGTAGCTAGATAAAAATTAGCGGCGACTCCCTTCGGCCTTATGGCTCCGAATATTAACATACTCAGATACTTATCCGTATAGCTATCGCAATATCTCGTCCATGGACGAGTTTGCGAAATTTCTACCTTATATCCTAATTTGAGTTTATGCACGGTCGCTCCAATACGCCGCTAAATAATAGCGGAAATCCACCCGCTTCGTAACGTCGGCAAAGCTTACCCGCCTGATAAGTTTGACGGCATGCACCGCCTTACTCGCAGAAGGTCCGCTTTCAAATAAAGGAAGCAAAAGAAAGGCGAGCTCCCCCTTTTTGATATAGGATAGATCCTCGCCCGTAAAGCTTATTTTATTACCATTTACCTTATCTACTCGCAAGGCGTTTGTCGTGCCTGAAAAAGCATAACATTCCCCCTCGGTCGGCATACCGCCGCTTAAGGAATTAAACTCTAATGCGTCTTTTCCCTCGCCGCTTACTTCGAATATTTTCATCTCGGTTCCTCCGACGCTTGCACCTAGATACTCTATATTACGCTTTTCATAGATTAGAGTTATATGCGGATAAAAGGTAGCGGCGAGATCCGTAATTTTTGCATAGATCGTTACTTCGTCGATTTTTGACGAGGGGGCCAAAATCGAAATCGCAGGATCCGGAAACGGTCTATCCCCCGTAGATACCGCCTGAGTGCATTCCTCGTTTTTATAAAAATTTATATTCGTTGCCATTAAACTGGGTCTCCTTTTTTATAAATTTGACTTTTCGCAAAATTTTTAAACCTCTCTGAATTTAAGCGTCAGATAAAAGAGCGGCTCTGCGCTTTTAAAAAGCGGTTCCGCGCTTACTGCAGCGTCCGTATAATCAAATCTTGCTCTGATTTGCCCTGTATCAGTTAGCAATACAAGCTCGCTATCAGCAGAGCTTTCGGCTAGAGCGATTAGGGCGTCTATGCAGCTTTTGCTTTGCCATGCGATCTCGTCGCTGGAAAACACGAGAGCTCTATTTTTACGCTCCCTCAAAAATACGATCTCCGCTCCGCTTATAGCGGTCTCGCTTGCCGCTGTTAGCGAGTAATTTCTAAACTCGTCTTGTAAAAACAAAGGCTCGTCGAGCTTTACGTTTTCTACGGCTTTTAATTTCATACTCCGACCCCTTTTAAATATCTTTGAAGCGCCGCCGCGGTGTCCTCGTCGGTTTGAGCTTTGTAGCTAGCCCCGCCTAGATTGAAGTTTAAATTTACGTTTTTAGCAGCAGCGGCATTCGGTTTTAAAAACTCGGCGGCATAACCCTCTATATTCAGACCCTGCTTCGCTCTAGATAACAGATCCTCGGCAAGAGCGCGGAAATTCGTAAAATAATCGTTCCCTTTGATTTTAAAAAATCCCGGGTATTGCTTATTCCATGACCTAACTGCGTCGAGCCCGTTTCTAAAAAGCTTTTTATCGATCATCGCATAGAATTTATCGGAGAGCCTATTGGCTAGTCTCCTAACGTCTGCGGAGCTTATGCTCATATCTATTCTTTGCATAAACTCACTATTTTGGCGAGCTAATACAAGTCCGCCGCCAGCGAAGCGAGCTAGCTTCTCTTTTGGGATCGCTCTAGCGTTTAGCCGTGCAAAAAATTTAGCGCCGTAGTAGTCCACAGCTTTGACGTTTTGGATAAACTCACCTCTGCTTAGTAGCGCAGGCACATCATCCCTGCCTACGGTATCATGTCCGGCAATCTTGCCGCTATACCTTTTAAAAAGCCCTACAGCTCCACCGGTAGCGAAAGCTGCGGCATTTGTGCCTTTAATTTTACCTCCGCCTATGGTTTTGACATGGATCGTATGGACCGATGATGTGGGCCTTTTAAGCGCCTCGATCGTCTTTTGCGCCGCCTTGGCGTCCGGATCGATCGTATGGATGCTTGAGCTTGGAGATTGCAGGCTTTTTTTCGCCTCCTGCGCCGCCGCGTCGTCTGCGGTTATTTTGATGCTAGCCCCTCCGTTCATTGCGTCTTTAAGCTCGGCGATTTTGGTTTTTACATCCTCGAAACCCTCGGCGCTAAAATCTATCTTGCCCTCTGCAGCCCTCTGTTTTAGTGCAATCAGCTCGTTGTAGAGTGCCTTTTCACTCTGCAAGCTAGCCTCTACCGCCGCCTTTTCAGCAGCAATATTTGCCATCTTGGCATCATGGGCGGCAAGATCGGCATTTTTTTGCATCTCATTGGCGCTTAAATTTAGCGCCAAAATTTCATTTACTGTATTTTTATAATCCGCGGCTCTATTGATAGTTTGCGCGTTTTTGCCACTTCCTAGGCTCTTTTGTGCGCCCAAGCTATCGTTGATTTTCGCGGCTTGATCGGCATAGCGCTTGAAGCTTTCCAGATCTTTATTATTGAGCGCCTCTTTTGCTGCGCTAAGCGAGCGGGATAGAGCTAGGCGATCGTCGTTGAATTTTGCTTCCTCGCTCATTCCTGCTTGATTTGCCAGGCGGATCTTTTCTGCTGCGCTAAATTCCAAGTTCTCGCGGTTGCGTGCGTATTTTTCCTCTATACCCACTCGCTGCTGCGCCATCTTTTCTAGCTGCGAGTTGTAGCTTTGCTCCTTTGCAAGCAGTGAGGCAATCGTGCGGTCATGGCTTTTTATACGCGCATCTGCATCTTTTAAAAACTCGTTTAAAAGCCTTTTATTGTCATTTATAATCGCGTTATTTGCAGCCTCGCGCGCATCCACCATAGAGGTAAGACCCTGCTTAAGTCTCTCTATTTGATTAATCTGCAGTTCAATCTGATTTTTTGCGTCCGCTTCTACAACCTTATCAAGCCTTACCTCTTTTAGCCCCTCAAGGCTTGCTCTAAGCCCTCTAAGCGCTTCATCTGCGGCGGCTATCCCTTTTGCGGCAGCTTCCGTGCTTAAATTTTCATTTTTGCCTAGGTTCCATACATTGCCCGTCTTTTCTAATTCTACGCCTAAATTTGCTAAGCTGTTGCGAAAATCATTGGTATTTTGCGTCGCTTTAAGCATATATGAAGGCAGGTCAAATTTAAGATTTGCGGGGATATAAAATATGTTATTGAAAGCCTCGGCGAGTTCTCCGAGCCCCTTTGCCGCGGTAGAGAAAACTCCCGCGTCCTTTTCTCCGGCGAGCCAGTCGGGCATAGCTATATCGCCTAAAGCGGAGGCTGCTTTTATAAGCGAGCCTATAGAGTTTGCAAGCAGCGCCGCAGCATTAGCGGCAGCCTCGAAGGTGTCTTTGTTGAAAATACCGCTTGCGATCTCATTTATGCCCTCGCCGAAGTTCGCTAAAGCCTGCCTAAGCGTCGTATCGTTTGAGAGATACTCGTTTATTTCGGCAAAGGAATTTTTAAGTCCCTCAAACAAAGGCTTCGTAGCCTCTCCTTGCAGCTCCGCCATAGCCGCTTTATAAGAGCTTACCAGGGCTTCAAATTTCGGAGCGCTAAAGGAGGCTTGCTCGCCGAAAATTTTAAGCTTTTCGTTCATCACGTCGAAAAACGAGCCGTTTTCTATCGCGCTTTTTAGGCTTTCGGTTTGAAGCCCCAAGGACTTCAAAAATCGCCCGAAGTCGGTATTTGTTTGGATAATGCCTGCGCCCACGCTATCTAGCGTCGCTTTTAGGGAGTTTACATCAGCCCCTGAGCTTTGAGCCGCGTATGAGATATTGCGAAACAGCGCGAGAGCCTTTTCTAGGCTCATATTTGAGCTAGCGGTAGAATAAAAGCTCGTAAACATCGCGGCTAGATCGCTGGAGCTGAAATCTAGCTCGCTATCGAGCTTTTTAAGCTCCTCAAGAGCCGCGCTCGCCTTTTGTCCGCTAAGCTTCCATTTCTCGAAAGGATCGAGCTTGCCGCTTTTTTCCGCGACATTTATCAAGCTTCTTAGCCGAGCATTTAAATTCTCTATAGTGGTGTTGTTTTCTAGCCCGGCGGCGATAAACTCCCTAACACCCTGAGTAGCGCTAGATATAACCGAGCTGAGCCCTCGCAGCGAGATTGTCAAATTCGCGAACGCATCGGATTTGATCCCATCTAGCGCGCTTTTGAGTATACCCGTGCTTTTGCTCGCCTTTTGTGCAGCAGCCTCTACGTCCGATAGCCCTTTTTTGACCTTTTCGGCACCGCTGGCGTCTGCTTCGACACCTATTTTTATCTTCAAATCAGCCATGCGCTTTGCCTTAAATTTTGATATAATATGCTTTCAGGAGACGAGCAAATGGATCTATTCGGTTTTACAGATAAAAACGGCGAAGGCTTGTTTGGTTTTTTAATGTGCCTTGCGATAGCGACGCAGTTAAAAGAGTATTTTGCGCGCAAAAAGGCGCAAAGGATTGCCGCAAAAATCGAAGCACAAAAGCGCCTAAGCCGCTCGGAGATAGATTTTATATTTAAAAATATAGATAAATTTAGCCGCGAGCAGCGAGCCGAAGTTAGGATTTCGCCTAAAGACGAGCCTTTTGTGCGTGAGCTTGCTCGAAAAAGCGGAATAAGCTTTACCCGCGCCTCATAAAAATCAAGCTTTAGCAAATTCCTTAAGCCTTTCGATACCGCTTCTTTCATCCCTTCCCTCGCTCATAAATTTTTTAAACGCCCGGTCGTCCGCGAAGCGCGCAATTCTAACCGCCGCAGAAATTTCTTTTAGTTTCTGGCTCTCTATCTGCGAAAAGCCCTCTATTGCTTCTTTTGCGAAGCTAAAAGGAAACTCCCACGCCCTAGCCAAGCCGTGCTTTAGCAGGTAGCAGATCCAATAGGCTATTTTTTTTTACCGCCCTCGCCGCTTGCGGTAAGATCGCCGTAGGTTAGGCGCAAAATCTCCTCGTAAAGCTCATTTGCGGCGCTATAGCCTAGGTTTTCAATCTTATCTGCGCTAAGATCGCAGCACTGCTTTAAAATTTCGGCTATATCGTCGTTTTTGATGATGCCCGATTGAATTTTATAAATTAATCCGATGGATAATTCTCTAATCGTAATGCCGTTTTTCAACGTCTTTTTTTTAAACAGATCCATTCTCACTCCTATTTAACTCGTTTTATAGGGAAATTTAGATCAAAAATGTAGGCGTATAGGCTTTCGCTTATAAAACGCGTCTCGGCACTTTTTAAGATGATGACACGCCTTTCTGCCTCATCTTTTAAAAGCTTGTTGCTAAGCGCCATGATCTCATCTAAAATTCCGTAAATTTCGCAATCTAAAGTATTGCGCGCTAAAACGATTTGAAATTTTAGGCTAGTTTCGTTCGCGCTAATTCTCTCAAAGCCGCTAAAAATCAGATAATCGCCGTTTTGATCTATAAGCGCCGTATTCGCTACCGCCGTAAGATTTAGCTTAGCTGTTAGATACTCCAGCGTCTCTTTCATTTTGGCTCCTCATCGTCTCTAAGCGTAAATTTTTCTTTAAAGAAGTTTATTGCTATATCCAAAACCCCGCTTCCTTTAAACGCCCCTATGCCGCAAATCGCAAGGCTAAGGCGCATATCCTTGGCATAAAAAAACGCGATCTCATAAATGATATAGGCGCTAAAACAGCCGTCGCAAAGCCTTGTAAAAAACGAGCGCAGCGCTATCGCCGGCGATTTTTCGGTTGCGGAAGGCTGTCTAAACCATGCTACTATGCTGCCTGCGACGCCGACGGCACAGACATAAGCTAGATACTCCATTTCTCATGCTTTGCCGTGTGGGCTCAAGCGCCCAGGAGACGCCGTAAGTGCTCCGCTAATGCCTATGCAGCACGACCACGCCAAAAATAGCGCATTCGTATTGCGGATAAAAAGCTCAAGTAGCGCAAAAAGCTCTAAATTGAAAATCACCAAAAGCACCGCGCGCAGTAGATAGAGCAAAAAAGGCTTCATTCGTTCGCCCCTTGCGTGCAATCTTTTGCGATCTGCTCGCACTTTAGAAAATATGCCATTAGCGCCTTGTGCGCTTCAAAGTCCGAACTCTCAGCAGGGCGCAGAGGCATTTTTAGGTTGCATTTTACAGGGATGAATACCTGTTTTATCTGCGGCTCTTTAGCGCAGCCTGCAAGCATAAAGACGCTAAAAAGCGCTATTAAAAAGCATTTTATACGCTCTAAGCTCACTCTCACAGCCTTTGTCCTTTATATAAATTTTTGAAACGCTCTTAATCTTATCCTCATTCAGCCCGCTTGCTTTAATCTGCAGCGACTTTATCGCCGCGTTTTGTAAGCTTAGGCTTGCCGCGCAGCTTTGAGCTTCCGCCTGCTTTGAAGCGTAGGCATTATTAAGAGACGAAATTTCAAATTTCAGCTTCGTAATCCATGCTGTGCTTAGCACGCAGACCGCAATTAGAGCGTAACCCAAAGCCCGCACGTTCAAAAAAGGCATAACCCTATCCTTAAAGAGCGCAAATTTCAAAGAATTGATTCCCTGCCGCACGGGTTTCATCTTTGAGAATATCGACGCTAAAGCTGATAGAGAGCCAATCATCGCCTTTAAGTGCAAAATCTCCGTCCGCTCTTAAGGAGCATTTATAAAAAGTCGCCTTCATCGCGCTTCCCGTCGCCGCCTCGCCGATAAACATAAGCGCGCACTCCAGTTTGCTGTTTTTAAAGGCGCTCATCTTCTCCTTTTGGATACCGGCGCTCAGCGCCAAAGTAACCTCTCCGGAAATATCTTTTAGAAATTCGACTATACCGCTATTTGCGTGATACTTATAGTCCTCATCCTTTTTTGGAGCGGTGCCGCCTCCGCCTACGGTGGCACTAAGATTGCCGCCTACGGCTCCTAGATCGACGATTTCGCCCGCTTTGGCGTCGGTAATTTTAACGTTAGCCGTTTTTTCGCTTTGCGACGTTTCGCCAAAATAGGCTCTGGCTAAATTCTTTATCGAAATTTCATCACTTTTAAAGCTCATACTCGCACTTTGGCTTTTTACGATAGTCTTATCTATCGCCTGCGTTGCCCCCTCAGTGTTGGTATGCTCTAGCTTCTCAAGCTCGGTCTTTATGCTTACCTCCGAGCTGAGCCCGAAGTATTCAAATCTGCCCGTAGGTTTGCCCTCTTTATAGACGTCAATATAGAGTTTACCGCCGCCGAGGGTTACGTAATCGCTACTGCTAGCCATATTTTTCTCCTTTGTTTTAAATTTGATTTAGCTCGCTCTTGCGTTGCCCGCTCTTGATTATCCCGCCGCTGCCGTCGTCATTTTTTATCGCTGCCGCTTCTCTTAGAGCTTCGTTTGCCAGTATCTGATCCAGCTGCGTCGGCTCTATTTTCAGTAGTAGCTTGAGTCGAAACATCGCCAGATCCATTAGCGAGGGTTTCGGAATCGCCTTTCCCTTGCTCAGCGCTCTGGCTTCCTCCATCGCCCGCTTCGCTAGAGCTTCGCTCACTTCCGCCTTGTTGAATAGACTCTGCCTCGCTCTGCTTAGAAATTCCTCGTCCATCTTCTAAAAAATCCTCCGCACAATAATGCATCTTATCTCCTTATTTTCCTGTAGACATATAGGCAAGCTGCCACAATGCGTATCCTGCGTTCATAAAGCTTTTGCAGCCAAATAGTGCAGCGTCTTTCATAAATTTATGGTCGTCGCTGCTCTCAAAGACGCCATCTTTCGCAACTTGAAGCACAAAAGGGCGCACCGGTTTGCCTAGATCCATCAAATACCACTCAGTGCCCGCGATCTCCGGCAAAACGAGCAAACTATAACGCTTAAAAGTAGGGTTTGTTTCGCCTGCGGTTAAATGCTCCTTATTTACCGCAGTAATCGCCGCGGCAAGGTTTTTAGGACCGCAGATTAGATGCGTCGGACTTACGCCCAGGGCTTGCCCGGTGTCGCCTTTGATGCTGATCATATAGGCTTCCGCAGCTAAAAGATGCGCCGTATCCAGCGCGCCGGTGCCGCTATTTGCATAGGTATCGCTGCCCACCGCATGATCGGCGGCAAAAAACGCCTTACCGTCGTAGCATTTGCCCTTTGTGGAGTCGGCCGCATTGGCTAGAATTTTCGCCACTAGCGCGCCGCCAAATTTTTTCGCATTGAACGCCATCTGTTCGATCGCAGGTTTATAGAGCCCGACTTTGTCATATTCAAGATGAGTATTTGGCACCGTAACGCTAGCTTCGAAAGGCTGATTTTCTAGCGCATAGCCATAATCCTTGAACTTTTTGATATCTCTATCGCCGACCCACTCTTTCATCATCGGAAAGTTACCCAGCCAAACATATTTCTCGCTTAGATCGTTGCTTTCTACGCGCATAGCAAGAACATCCGCCTCGCTTTTGGTATCGTTGAAGGTCTTTTGAAAGACCGCCTTAAAGCCGATCGATGTCTCTTCAAAATTTGCCATTATTTAATCTCCTTTGCATATTCCTCTTCGCTCAGCCCCAAAAGCGAGACTACCTTTTTCTGCTCGTCGCTCAAGGAGGACGCGCTATTTTTTTGAAGCTCCTTTTTGCTGAAAAATGCCCCCAAAAGCGAATTGAGTTTTTGTACTTGCCCGTCTAGCGCCGTGATCTTTTCTACTATCGCGTTGCTTTCTTTTGCATTCGCTTCGCTTTCTGCAGCAGTACTCTCTTTCGCGTTTGCTTCGCTTTTTTGAGCCGCCGTATCCTCCGCTTTGTCGCGAGCGGCATTTGTGCTAAGCTCCTCTATTTGCTTGCCCAGGGCGTCTATTTTCGCCGAAAGCTCCGAAATTTCTTTATCCATCTCTTCCTCTCCTTTTGAGTTGATTGCATTATTTAGCAAATTTGGGCGATTTACAAGCCCTACGCTATCAAGCCCGATCACCCGTCTATTCTCGCCCATATCGAAAACGGGGCTTAGGTATCGATATGCCCGCGAGCCTATAAGCTCCTCGCCCGTCTTATTGAGGCTGAGGCTCGCGTAAACTCCGCCGTCTCTAAGCTCGAAACTATCCTTATCAAACCACCCTAAAGCCGCGCCAAAGCTGTGGTTTTCATCGAGGGCGATATCAAGGGCGTTTTTTTCTATGGAGGCTATCAGCGCGGCACCGTCGATCCGAAACGCTCGCCCGTCAAGACCTATCACTTCGCCGACCGGAGAAACCTTTACCTTTTCGTCCTGCTTAAAATTTAGCTCTAAAACGCTATTTATACCTTGTCTCATACTGCCTCCGTCTCGAAATTTGGCGGTATTATACGCACAAATGCTGCTGAAATCACTCTATTTAGGGGCTATCAAGAGTGAAATGAAAAAAATTTCGAGCTAAAATGTGAGGTAAAACAACGTAAAAGTATAAATATTGCAGCGGATTAAAATGCAGGCGATATTTTAGGATAAAGTAGGCGTAGTTTAAGCGATTTTTGAGTGCGCGTGCGAGACGGGCTAGATTGTCCCGTCGCAGCACGGCGCAACTCTAAAAAATCGTTTGAAATCCGTCGATCTTTAGAAAATTTAAGGAGAGCGATGTGGACGTTAAAACGGCGCGCGATATGTTTATTAGGGGTTACTCAATCACCGACATCGCAACTGCTTGCGGCGTAAGTCGCCAAAGCATCTATGCCGCCAAGGCTAGAGCAAAAGCCGCGGGCGAGGACTGGGATGAGCTGGCACTTGCAAAAAACAGAGAGCAGAGTAATACCATCAAAAGCGAGCAAGGTTTTATCCTTGCGCTGATAGAAAGCTTCGAGCGGGCGTTTTCACAGATGCAGGAGCTGCCGCCTCAAGAGAGACTAGAAATTTTAAAAGATTATACGCAAACCTATTATAGTCTTAAAGCCCCATTAAAAACGGATTTGAAGGCTCAAATGCTAGACGCCGCAAGCCGCGCGATAAATGAGATTGCTGATCTTGCCACGAAGAAAAAATGCGATGCCGTGACGGAGTTTTTAGCTGCGAATGCGGATGAAATTTTACGCCGGGTGCTCAAGCAATGATTGCAAACGAAAATATCGAAGCGCTTCGCGCCAAGCTCAAAGCCCTCAAGCGCGCCGCTGATCCACAAAGAGACGCTAGGATAAAGGCTGCGCGCGCAAGCTTTAAAGAGTGCGTGCGGATCTATTTTGGCGCTCACGTGCGCTTACCTGAAACCTCGAAATTTAGGGCAGATTTCTATAAAAATGAGGCAGGGTTAAGCACGAAAAATAGGCATCTGCTTTTTAAGGCTTACAGAGGAGCTGCCAAAACCACTCTAATCTCACGGCTTTGGGTGCTCTTTAATACCGCGGTAACTGCACGAAAGCGCAACTGCGTAATCATCAGCGCGACGATTAATCTCTCTAAAAAGACGATCGAGTTTATAAAAAATGAGCTTGAGGAAAACGAACTTTTGATTAGAGATTTTGGTATCAGCAAAGGCGATAAATGGACGGAGGAGGAGATCGTATTTTATAGCGGTAAGCAGGCGTTTAAAATTTCCGCTTACGGCGCAGGCAAAAAGATCCGCGGCGAAAACTGGCGAGGATTTCGTCCGGATCTTATCATTTGCGACGATCTGGAAAACGACGAAAACGTAAAAACGAAAGCGCAGCGCGACAAACTTTATGAGTGGTTTGAAAAGGCTATTATGAAGCTGCCTGCCCGCGGCGATAACGCTTATAATATCGTCGTAGTAGGCACGACGTTGCATTACGATAGCCTGCTCTTTCGCATCGAAGCAAGAGCGGATTTCAAAACTCTATCCTATCCGCTGGTGCGCGCTTTTCCCGCAAATGTAGATGATAAAAAATGGGATATGAAAGAGCTGCTGCTAGATGACAGCAGGCTGGATAAAGAGCCCATAAAACAGGAGTTTTTAAGCTCCAAAGGCGCCTTTATGAGCGAATATCAAAACGAGCCGCTGAGTAAAGAGGAGGCAAGCTTTAGCGGGTATCAAACTTTCGAGCAGATGCCTCTTTGCGACGCCTATTATATGGGGATTGACCCCGCATTAGGAAAAAGCAAGGGCGATTATTTCGCCGTAGCTACGCTTGGGGCGTATGAGGGCAAATTTTATGTAAGCGTTAAGATGGCAAAAGTAAAGCCCGAGCTTATGATGGATCGCATCATAGCAGCGGCGCTTGAAATTTTACGGCTTAACCGCCCGCTTAAAATCGCGATCGAAACTATTCAGTTTCAGGAGTTTTTTAAGGATATGCTCGATAAAAAAGCCCGCGAACTGGGGCTTTATCTGCCTATCATAGAGCTTAAAAACAGCGTGCCTAAGCAGCTTCGCATAGATAGCCTAACCCCGCCTATAAATAACGGCGTGATCCTAAGCGATAAAAACTCGCTCGTTTTCATAGACGAGCTTGATACCTACCCTAAAAGCGCGCATGATGACGGGCTGGATGCGCTAGAGATGGCATGGCGCATCGCAAAGGTACCGGCGTTTGATTATGCAAGGGCTAGGCAGATAATAAAAGAGCGGAAACGCAAACGCGATATGATAAAAGATATGTTGCAGAGCTAATAAGAACAATGCCGTTTAAACGCTTTTAAAAACCGTTTAAAAGCGTTTAAATATTTTTGGACGTGCGATTTATCGTCCAAGGGCTAAAAGGCGCTTAAAACGCACGCAAATGAATTTTAAGGATAATGGATGAAAAAACAAGATTTAAGATCGCTCATTAAGCTTTTAAGGCCTAAAGGAGCTTATTCTAAGACCGACGTAGCGGGATATGTAGAGCTAAGCCCCTCTAAGATCCGCGCCGCACTGCTTACTAAACAGCAGAATTATCTATTCCCTGCATTTTCGCTCATAATGGATAAGGATAGCGCCGTAGGGGCTGAAATAGAAAAGCGTTTAAGTTCGGTAGAGAATAAATTTTTTACCCACGATCTAGGCGAGGATCAAAACGAAAATATCGAGCAGATTATCGAGGCGGGTCTGCAAGCAAGGCTTTTCGGGCTTGCGGTGCTGGAGGTATATGCGGACGAGGACGCGAACATAAAATTTGACGTAGTAGATAGAATATATATCAATATTGTGGAAAACAAGCCATATCTACGGATAGGCTCACGCGATATTGAAGCCAAAGAGCCGTTTTTCATCGTAGTGAGGCAGGAAGATCCGGCGCTGCTGAAAATTTTATGGCTCGTGTTTGCCAAGCATTTCGTGCTGAGCCATTACCTGAAATTCGTGGAGTTTTTGGGCGTGCCGCCTCTTATTGGCAATAGCTCAAGTGGAGACGAAAACGTCATCACACAAATGGCTGAAGCGCTTGAGAGTATCAAAAGCGGCAGTTACGCGGTGCTAGGACCTAGCGATATCGTCAAGGTGCTGGAGGGTAGAGGAAGCCAAGCCGATTTTATGGAGTTTGTGCGCTATTGTGATGCCGAGATCGCCAAGGTCATCAACGGCTCGGTATTGAGTTCGAATGCAAATACCGCGCAAAGCGGCAGCTACGCAATGAGCAAAACCCACGAGCAAAACCGCGCCGAGATAGTCGCTGCGGACGTGAAATTCGTAACCCGTCTGGTAGAGCGGATATACGCACGTCTTGGCAAAAAGGCAAATCTAAACATCCAAATTGAAAAGGACGTGGATCTGCTTCAGCGCGCGCAGATGCTGCAAATTTTGCACGAGCTAGGCTATGAGATGAGCGTAGAGGATATGGCAAAGGAGTTTGACCTGCCTCCTAGCGCAAAAAGCGCGCCGAAAAATACGGAAGGTAAGCCAGCCGCACAGACGGACGCAGAAAAAAATTCTGCGAATGCGACAAAACAGGGCAAATATCTTACAGAGATAGAGAGGCAAACCGCGCAGCACGATTTTAGCGCCGCAAGCTCGCAAATTTCATCATACGTTAAAAGCGTGGTAGATAAAGCCCAAACCTACGAGCAGGCTTACGAGATACTTGCTAAAAATCCACTCGGTTTTAAACTCGATGCGCTGGAGGATGAGCTATTTCGGATTATAGCGAATGCTGAAATTTTAGGCGCGGATGACGATGAATATTAGCTTTTTTGCTCCGCCGCAGCAGGTCGTACAATATATCAAAAAGAAACGGGCGGAACTTCATTTCGATTATGACGAGATTATGCACGAGGCGCATCATCGCGTCTTTACTGTCGCAAAGATCACGCGGCTTGATCTGCTGAAAGATATTCAAGATAGCTTAGCTCTTGCCGCGCAAAAGGGGCAAGGATTTGATGAATGGAAGCGCGGCATCAAAGATACCCTCGCGCGCAAAGGCTGGCTCGGAGACGTAGTCGTAACCGATCCAAAAACGGGCGAGCAAAAGCAAATTTACGTCGGCGACAGGCGATTAAAAAATATCTATAACACCAATATGCGAGTAGCCTATGCCGCCGCGCGCTATCAGAGCCAAATGAGCTCGGATCTGCCGTATTTTCGTTACGTCGCGGTGCTGGATGATCGCACCAGGGCGAGCCACCGCGCGCTGCACGGGCTGATACTGCCTAAAAACCATCCGTTTTGGGATAAGGGCTATCCGCCGAACGGCTGGAACTGTCGCTGCAAGGTGCAGGCGGTAGATGACGACGATCTGCGGCGAGAGGGCTGGAGCATAGCGGAGGATATCCCGCATACTAAAATCCACCCCGACTGGGCATATAACGTCGGCAAGACGGATAATTTAGACGAGGTTTTATCTGAAAAGCTCGCGAAATTTAGCAAAAGCCGCGCGAATTCAAAGAGCCTTAAAAATGCGGTAAAAGATGATTTAAATGACTTTTCGCATAAGCGCGATCTTTATGTTTGGCAGGCCTCGCTACTTGAAGCCGTAAGCGAACTATTGATAAAGAAAAATATAAAGAGCCCTATAAATACCTTTCAAGTAGGAACCCTAAAACCGAATATAGTGAAATTTTATAACGAAACGATGCAAACCGAGCTAGCAGATATAGGTATAGTCTTAAATAAAGAGAAAATTTTGCACTTTTCGCCCGAACGCAAGAGCAAATACGATCAGGCACTTCGCATAGATGAAATTAAAGAGTTGGTTAAAATTTTAGATAAGACTAAAAGATATTTTTTTGATAAAAAGAGCAAAAAAGATATTTTGATTTTTTGGGATGATGAGCAAGATAAGAGCAAGATTAACAAAGCGGTCATAACACTAGATTACACGATAAAGAAATTTGGAATATCTAATTTAATCGTTACTCTAGGTAAGATAGATAGGAAAGATTTGAGGACATACGATTTAGAGGAAATAAAATAAAGCCGCTTGCGGGAGTCGAACCCGCCATCCGCTAATAAATTAGCCAAGTTACCAACGTTACTTGCATAAGCGGCTTTATTAAGGCGATTATACCACCAAGGCGGAAAAATGTCAATAAAAATCACAGGCATGGAGGAGATAGAGGCAGAGCTTACAGCGCTGCAGAATAGCCTAAGCGGAGCGCAGATGAAAAGCAAGCTATCAAGTATCGGCGAAAAGGTAAAGCTGCAGATAGAGCTAAGCTTCGAGCGAGAGCGCAGCCCATTTGGGCAGGCGTGGGCGCCTCTTAGCGCAAATACCGCCATAGCATATATGAGAAAAAGTGGCGCACCTAAAGGCGCAAGGGCGCGTAACCGCGTATTTTTGGCGAAATTCGGCGCCGGCGGCAGCAAGAAGATTTTACGTCTAAGCGGAAATTTAGCGGATCGATGGAATGTCGAGGCAGGCGAAACCAGCGTTACAATAAGCAATAATAGCTCGCGCGATGGATTTCCTTATGGGCTAACGCATCAATTCGGCTCACATAACGGCTGGGGGCGCGGTATCTATATCCCTGCTCGTCCGTTTCTGCCGATAGATAAAAGCGGAGCGCTTCTGCCCTCGTTGCAAAAAGATATAGAAAGCTATCTAATCCGTGAAATAGAAAAGGCGGTAAAGTAGAGTTTTTATGATTTTATGGGATTATTCGGGGCGGTCTAATTTTTCTTTCAGAGTCTCTTTTGCATATCTATTTAGCTCCTCATCGGTTTTTAAAATTTCTATCGTGCAGAAGCTGGTGCCGCATTTGGGGCATTTGCGCCAACGCTGCACCGTAGTGCTTTTGATCGTGGCTATGACGCAGGTTTTTTCGTAGGCACACTTCGGGCAGATCATACTTGCCCTTTGCTGGCACGAAATTGTGCGATCTTGCTTAGCCCGGTGATTAGCTTGCTTGCGTTTGCCGCGCTTAGCTTTGCCAGCTGCTCTTCCTTGCCGAGCAAAATTTTACATTGCCGCATCGTAAAGCCCAAAAGCCCCCGCTCGTCCATACCAAGGTGGGCGGCAAGCGCGCTTATGCGAGCAAACTGCGACGGGCTTATTTTTTTGACGACGGGCTTCGCGTCTTTGCTGCTCCGCTTCGCCTTGCAGAGCTTACCGCTTGCATTGTAGATCAAATTTCTCCCCAGTACGTCGGGCTTGAAGTCCGTCCCGTCCTCTGCGCGGCCGCATAAAATATCAAGCGCGCGCTCAAGCTCGCTTATGCTTAGCTCCTTGCAGCTATAGACGCCGAAGCGGAAGCCAAGCCAATCCTCCCACGCATCCGCCGCCTTTATTTGCTTGTATAGTGAGGCGGTGTGAATGCGGGTTAGAAGCTGCTTACGGTAGATCTCTTGGGATTTGGTCATCGCTTGTCCTTTAGATATATGAAATTTCGTGGGGCACTTTTTACTCCGAAATATCTTATATTTTGAGGTTTTTTATATCTTATTGGCTCTTCTAAAAAATACCAAGAGGCACATTTTTTACCCTTAAAATATTCGTCGAATTCCTCTTTAGTAATTCCCGAGCAGTCCAAATAGCAAGCCCATACCGCCTCTTTGTTTTCGCTTCTATCGGCTCTTTTGACTTTTACCTCGCCGACCACCTTTTTTATCGGCGCCGTGGCATATAAAAATATCCTATCATTTGCGATAGAGGCTAGTGCTTTTCTATATTCTACTTTTTTTAACACCACCAAGTATCATATCTGCAAATTTAGGCTTTATGGATAGTAAAATAGCCATCGTTTTTCCTTAAAATTTTAAACTCTTTAACAAGCCTTTAAAGATGATTAAAAGGCTTGTTAAAGGGCTTAACGCCCTTTAACAAATGTCTTTAGTTTCGCTCTTCTGACATATCTAGGCAAAAGCCTATATTTATTATCTCTTGAGCCTTTAAATTTGCTCCAGTATATTTGAAACATGCTCTCTTTTGAAGTTAGCGAGTCGTTTTTCATCTACTATCCTTTTTAGACATTTGCGCTTTGCAAATTCTCTATCTTAGTCTCTATGCGGAAGTTATCTTTAACCGTGCGCTTTAGCCCAAGCTTAACGAGGCTTGCGTCATCGAGCTCCACGATAGCTTCTTTGTTTATAGTCTCTTCGTACGTGATGCAATCATCAAGCTTATAGCTCTTTAGCGCTTTGATGAGCTTTTCGACCTTTTCTTTGATGCGCGGCAAGCTTACGCTCTTGCTTAGTTTGTATCCGATCTTGCCGAAGGTGAAATCCTTACTACGCTTTTCGGCAAACTCCGCCTTATTGCTTTCACAAAATGCGGTGATTTGAGCTTCGATATATTTCTTTTCGCTGTCTAGCTTCTCAACCCGGGCTTTTTGTGCGTCCTTGATCTCGTTGCACTTTAGCGTTATCTCGCCGTTTATATCGGTCAAAGCCACCTCAAGCTCACATACTCGCTTTAGCGCGTTATCGACGTCTGCAAAATTATTTATCTGCATCTTTTTCTCCTTCTTTTAAATTTTTGATTTTTTCAAGCACAATTTTATAGGCATGAATCGAACCGTCCATTCGCATTTGAATGAGTGCTAGCGGAGCATTCGAAAAGACATCCGCGGGCTCGTAATGATATCGCTCGTCCGCCTTGATTTCCGCTATCTCGCCTTTCACGAATTTTTCAAGTTCACTAATCGTCTCTTCTTCCTCTGCTTTGAGACTATTTAGGATTTTGCCCGCCGTCTCTATGGTGGCATCTGCCGTCGCCTGTGCTACTGCAAGCACAGGATCATCATCGTATGGTGGCTCTACTCTAGCGCTAGCGTAGCCGTGGCTGAGTTCTGCTTCATTTATCATGCGGCATATGAGCTTTTTTGTTGCTTCCATATCTTTTCCTTTCTAAAATTTTAAATTTTTCGGCTAGGCTGTATTTTATGACGTAGCCGTATCGTAAGCAGATCGGAAGTTTATTTTTATTCTTCTTTACGATCCGCACAGCCATTACTCAAACAAGCTAAATTTCAGCTCCCTCGCGCCGAGCTGCCTTGCAAGCTCTCGCTCGTATGCCATACCCTTGCTATTCTCGCTACCCTCGCAGGCAAAAAAGTAGTAGTAGCTGCATACCGAGAGGAGCTCCTCGCAGTTTTTCATTATTCGCTCGCGCTCTAGCTCGCTATACACTCCCATCCATGCAAGCACGGGCGATATAGGCTCGTAGCCGTTAGCGCGCACGATGGCGCAGGCTTGCTCGGCAAGCTTGCGGGCATAGTAGTCGCGATCTCGCTCATGCTTGCACGGGATACTTGCATACGGCGAGCTTACGAAACAGAGCCTTGCCGTTCGTTTGTCCATATTTTTCTCCTTTCCTTTAAAATTTAAGCTTTAGCGCTTATATAAACCCTCGCAGAGGGCTTGATAAATGCTATGCCTCTTTTAGATATTTTAAAATTTTCTCAATATACGAATCGTTTGCCATCGTCTCATCGGCGCAGATGTGAAGCCTACCAAAGCTCGCGATTTCCGCGCAGGGCTTTTTAGATCCGTAGCAAAAACTCACATAAAACGCCCAGCCCTTTACAAGCTGCCCGCCTCTTATTTCGTCGCGACGCACCGAGCGCAGACCTACGCGCACCATAGCGGGCACGGCGGCGCTCATCTTTGCGTGCAGTTCGCGCAAAGAGCTCGCGCTGTAGTTTTCGGCGCTTAGATTGATTAGATCTTTCAGCTTCAACTCTTCGTTCCTTTTAGGCTCCAGCCGCTACCGAGCCTTTGAGCTCTGCATTTTTCTATCTCTGCGATAGTCTCAAATATTGCCATCCACTTCCCATGATTTCTAGGGTGCTTGAGTTTCGCAAGTGCTGCCCGCTCTATAGCAGCTACGCGCCCTACGCTGATGCCGAATATCGCCGCAAGCTCTTTACGGCTGGCGTCGGCATCATCTCTTAGATCTCTTGCGCTTTCGCGCTTACTTAGTACGGCTCTCATCTTTTTTCTCTTCAAACAGCACACGTTCTTTGTGCTCGCCCACTTTACCGATATTGAAGCTCTCTACCGGGCGCAGATAGCCCATTACTCTCGTATAGACGATGCACCTGGTGCGTTTGGCTTGCAGCTCTTTAGGAAATTTCATATCCGCTCCTTTATTTGACTTTATAAGACGCCCGCACGGGGCGCCATTTAAAATCAAAGCTGCCTAACTCCAAATCGTTCCTAGTCCTCGATGAAATCTCGGCACCGGTACCGCTATGCTCTCGCGGTGTCTTCTCTTTGCAATCCAACCTCGCGGGGTGTGAAATAGAATGAATGAGTGCGCGATTATGATCTCATCCTTGCAAGCTTTTAGATCGCTCATTTTCATACCCTTATACGCTTTCATCTCTTATTCCTCCTTATAAAATTACCATGCCGCAGGCTTGGGCTATGATCTCCTCGCCCACGGCGCAGCCGTTAAGAGCCGCTAGGCGGACCGACTTTTTGTGCAACTTTTCGGACGCGCGGAAGTTGCCTTTGGCGTGAGCGAAGATCCCCGTGCCGTAAAAGGCATCGCTCTCCTCTTTACTGAGCCCCTGCATAGCCCATTTGCCGCAAATGCGGCTATATAGCTGCCTAAGCTCCTTATTGCGCCCCACTAAATTCTTTAGCAAAATCTCCGTGCCCGCTAGAATTAGCGGCGTGCTCGAAAAATCGTAAATTCTACGTAGATCCTCAAGCGCTCTTAGAGGCAGATGCTCGGCTTCGTCGATTAGCAGCACCTTATCGGCGGTTTTTAAGAAGCTTGAAATCGCTTTTAATTTTGCATTCGCGCTGCCCGCGGCTTCCAGCTTTAGCGCTTCGCATAGCTCGCCAAGCAAAGCGTTAGCGTTGGTGTGGCAGGTAGCCTCAATAAGTACCGCGTTAGGATTTTTGGCAGCAAAGTCGCGTAGTATCGTGCTCTTGCCGCTACCTGCGGTGCCGTAAAGCAAAGCTATCTCGCGCTCGCCTACGGCTTCGGAGATGACGAAATTCGCCATCTTATAATCCCGCGAGTTAAAAATTTCATCTCGCGCGGGCGAGGTGGCAAACTCTTTTGCTTTTTTGGCGCTAGCGTCGATATAGGCGCTTATCTTGGCTGCGATCGCCGCATTATCGCCCCTGTATTTGCCCGCGCGAAACTGGCTAATCGCTCCTGGGCTAATGCCCAAAGCCCGCGCAAGCGCGCTCATACTCACGCTTCCGCCCTCTAAGAATTCGTTTAGCTTAGATATAATCTCTTGCATATTTTCTCCTTTGCCCGTAAGGGGCTTTTAAAAGACATATTATGTCCTTTAAAAGCGCCTTATCCGCAGACTACTTCCTCAAAGCTCTTTATCTTGCGCTCCGCTTTGCGCTGCGCAGCTTGCGCGCTTAAAATTTCATCGCTCAAAGCTACGCTAGAGTTCAAGCTTTTAGCCCCTTTTAGCGCGGCATCTATTAGCCTGCTTTCGTTATTTGCCGCTTGCGGCTTAGGCATCGTGGCAGGCTTAGCTTCTACCATGCGCACTATCTGCTCAAAATCCGCTCGGTGTGCGATCGATGCAGCGTCCATCTGCTTTTTGGTCTCCTTTAGGCGCTTATTAAATAGCTTTTGCGCGCTTTTGGCCTCCTCGGCGCTCACTCCCTCATCCAAATCAAGCGTAGAGGCAACGCCGATAAATTTGTTATCCTCGCTCCACAAAAAGCACTCATTTATATTATTGACGTTTTTGCTGACCCATACGCGCTCAAGCCCATACATCTCCACGCTATAAAACCTCACGCCGCCTAGGCTAATGCCTTTTTTATGCACGTGTTTTAGCTCTCGTCCGCCAAGACGCGCGCTGATGCTTAGAGCGTCCATATACACAGCATCGCCTATCTTTGCGCTATACGCAGCTGCGCAGGTAGTATCAAGGCGCTCGAGGTAGCGTGTGTTTAGAAATTTTTCCGCATACATATCCATTAGCTCTTGCACCTCGTTTAGATTTTTTAGCATCGTTAGGTTTGTTTTGTAGCCTCTTTTTAGGCGGCGCTCTTTTTTAGAGCGGAAAAACTCTATAGCCTGGCGCTGCGAGATATTGTGTCCGATGAAGCCCGCCAAATTTGCGCTGAAGCTATGCTGCAAAGCTCTAAAATTTCGTTCTACGTAGGGCTTAAGCCAGCCGCTATAGGCTCTTACCGCCTTATATTCGATATCAAGCGCGCCTAAAACCTCTTTCATATATTCGCTCTTAAACGCCTTGCCGTTATCGCCCTTGATTACCTTCGGCTTGCCGTAGCGCACGATATATTTAGCGACGGCTCTAGCGATAGAGAGGGAATTCTCACTATCGCTGATGTGAAAGGTCGCTACTCCGCTATACGTATCGATTAGGGCAATGATGGTGTAGCGCTTTTGCCACTCTTTTACATAGTTTTGAAATTCGTCTTTGTCTTTAAAGATAGTGCTGACGTTTTGCCAGCCGATGAGATCGCAAAGCTCGCTAGCGCTGCAGATGAGATCGAGCGGACTTCCGTCTATTTCCACGACCTCGTTTATCGTGCTTACGGCGTAGTTACTGATGCCAAGAGCCGGTAAGCCGCGACCGACCGCTCCATCCTCGCCGTAAAGGATGATGTTTTTTACAAGCTTATTTTTGTTTAGGTAGTTGTTTACGAAGCGATTTACGACCTCATAGCTTACAATCTCGTCTCTTTTGCCTTGAAAATCCTCAAAGTTTATGAGAGAGTTTTTTGCCGCGTGATAATTTAGTGCTTTGTAGATGTTTGTTATATCTACCTTGCCCATACCGCTGCATGCGAGTATCAGTTCCACACAAAGCGGCGCAAGACCTAGCGCGTCAAGCTTTAGGGTCTTATTATTATCCCGCTCGTCCACTAGCGCATCCAGCCCGCCTCTTTTAAATTTACGCTGCCAGTCGTAGAGCTTATTTGCGGTTACCTTTACGGGGCATATCTTTTTCGCGTTGATATACTCCAGAAAAGCAGCCTCACTTATCTTGCCTTTTGCATCTTCCCACGCCTTGATTACGTCGTATTTCTCAAAAGCGGCCTTGCGTTTTTTATCCGAGCAAACGGCGATAGCCGGGAGGCTTGCCGCGCTGCTCGGATCGCTTGAGTTCGGCTCTGCGCTGTTTAAATCTCGCCTCGCGCCGCCCGAGCCCGGCTCGGTGCCCAAGCTTGGCGCACTATCGCAGCTTAATGTATTGCTTAAGTTTAACGTATCGCCGCTTGCGAACGGATCTGCCGCAGCCGCGCCGTTTAAATTTGCTCCGCCGTGCTTATTGTCGCAAACGCTCTCGCTTTGTCGCGAAATTTCGCTGCTTTCGTTGTTTATCAGGCTATCGTCAATCCAAATTTGAAGGGTTTTACCACCGCGACCGATGCCATCTGTGTAGGTGAAACCTAATATATTAGGTTTAATAGTGCAAAATTTTTTCCCACTAGCTTGGGCTTTAACTACTCTTCTTTGTAGTTTTCTTAAATTTACACTTAAAATTTCAGCCGCACGTTTGGAATTTACCCACATTAGGCTACCTTTATGCCGTCTTTTTCTAGTATCTTTTTAGCTTTTTGGCTTATATAGCCCTTGTAAAAGCTGCTTAAGCTTAGTCCTCGCATCGCACAGTAGTCTTTTAGATCATACTTTAGCTTTTGCTTCACGGCCTTTGAGACCGGTTTTACTCTATATCCTGGCATATTTGCTCCTTTTTTAGATTTTTCCATTATTAAAGTAAAAACTTAAGCGCTTTGCCGATATAATATTATTCAAAAATTCCGCAAAAAAGGGGATATTATGGAAACTAGAAAAGATGAGCCGAAAGCTAAGAGTCTTGAAAATTACGAGAAAAATTTGAAGCTAAATCTCGAAGCTAAACGCAAAGATTTAGATAATATCACTACCTCTGTCATCCCCTCTCAATTAACCCTGATTAGGATGTTTCTGTGGCTTTCTTTTAGTATCGTAGGTGCGGCTTTTTATGCGATAAAACTAGATGAGATAAGCTCATCGCAATTTTATTTTTTATCGGCGATCGTTATAACTACCGTGGCAATAATTACTCTTTGCCTAATAGCCATTAAAAGCAGTGCCGTTAGGCTCACTGCCAATCTCGATAACGCATATTTTAAAGATAATATCGCGCAAGACGATAGCGAGCATGCGCAGGGACTAATAGCTATGTTAGACGTTACGTCGCAAGCCTTAGGCCTCGCTCAAGATAACGTAAATAAAACCGGTAGAATTTTAAGAGTCGTTACTTACTTATCTTTCGCGGTAATATTTTTTATCTCTTCGTTTGCTATAGTTTCCGTATATCACGAGAAAGGAGGTGAAAATATGGCTGAAGAGAAAAAGGATAAAAGTGCCGAAGTCGCCAAAACGGTCGATAGTCGCCCGGCGTTTAATCAGTCTACGCAGATTAAACCGGCTCAAATGCGAGCAAATAGCCGCAATATTACCGGCGAATCTCAAAGTGGCGGATTTAACATTACCGCAAGCAAAAAACCAAAGCAGAGCGATAATGCAAACGCCACCGACAAGACGGACGAAGAATGATCCTGCGGCCTCTCGTTTTAGGGAGCGAGAGGCCCATTTATTCATCGAACAAAAATAGATAGCTCCACAAAATAAACACTATCCACCAAACCATATCATCCATATGATCTCCTTATCTTTACCTTAACAATGGAAATTCAAAGAACTTTTAGAAAATCTTAACCTTTTTATAGGTATCATCTTTTCTAAGTATATTTTGAATTATAACCTAATTTATTAGGTTTGTCAAGGGGTTCCTGTGGATTTAGCTCAAAAGATTAGTTTTTTAAGAAAAGAAAGGGAATGGTCGCAAGACGAACTAGCCAAAATATCTGGAGTTGGGAGATCTACTATTCAACTATACGAAAGCAAAAAAGCAAGTAAAAATCCCACTAGAGAGAATTTACAGAAAATAGCTAATGCTTTTGAAATTAGTATTTCAGATTTAGCAAATGAAAATTTTGACGTAAGTATTGACGTTAGTGATGACGTAAGTATTGGCAAAAATGACGTTAGTCCCTCAAACCTTAAAGAAACCGAGACGGATCAAATTTTTATCCGCAAGCTTAGCTCATCCGTAGGCGCCGGCGAAAGCGTCGATATAAACGGCATCGAGATCTACGACACCGATGTATTGGTACCTTTTTCTCGGATGCTTTTTAAGGTATGCCCCAAAAATACGAGTAGGATTCGCTGCATGCCGGTAGAGGGCTACTCTATGGTGCCGATGCTTTATCCGGATAGCTGGGTGATTGTGGACGTCACGGCAAAATTTGAAGGAGATGGGCTATATATCGTCAATTACTGCGACCATTTTATGGTGAAGCTGCTACAAAAAAGCCCCGACGGCGTACTGCACATCAAAAGCGTCAATAAAGAATACGATAGCTACGAGATAGGACCGGATAGCGATTTGCAAGTATATATCGTCGGCAAGGTCCTACGTTGCGTAATATGAAATCGATATAAAAGGATAAATTTATGGATTTATATGAGGATTTACAGCGCCTGGGTGCTCGAATATCGAGCATCAAGGACTCCGTACAAACCGAAGAAGCCACGAAGCACTCGTTTGTGATGCCGTTTTTTCAAATTTTAGGCTACGATATATTCGACCCTAACGTCATAGTGCCCGAATTCACCGCCGATGTGGGCATCAAAAAGGGCGAAAAGGTCGATTACGCTATCATGCACGAGGGTAAGCCGCTCATCATCGTAGAGGTCAAGAAGCACACCGAAGTACTCGACAAGCATTCAAGCCAACTATATCGATATTTCGGCGTTACGGACGCTAAATTTGCATTGCTGACCAACGGCGTAGAGTATCGCTTTTACTCCGACATCAACAAGGAAAACAAGCTCGACGATAATCCGTTTCTCATCGTAAACCTCGATGAGCTCAATAAACGCGACGTAAAGGCTCTTGAGCGCTTTACGAAAAGCGATTTAAATATCAGCTCGATACTGGAGATGGCGAATAAGCAGCGCCGCATACTTGAGATAAAAAAGATATTTGAGGAAGAAACCGCTAGGCCTAGTGACGATCTAGCGAGGATGTTTGCCTGCAGAATACTTCCGCAAGGAACGCGCATAACTGGAAGTGTGCTAGAGGACTTTAAGAGCTATACAAAAACCGCTCTGAGTGAGATAGTGACCGATCTTGCCTCAAAAAAGATAAATTCCGTACGTGCGGGCTTAACGGCAAATATCACGGACGAGGATGACGAAAGTAGTAATGATGAAGCCAAGATTGTAACTACACAAGATGAGCTGCAGGGCTTTTTTATCATTAAATCAATACTGGGTGAATATGTGGAGCTCGATAAAATTTATGCAAGGGATACTCAAAGCTATTTTGGAGTACTCTTTGACGACAATAACCGCAAATGGATAGCTAGATTGCACTTTAATACGGCGAAGAAATATATTGGCATTCACGAGATAGAAAAACAAGAGACTAGATATCCACTCGAAAAACTCGAAGATATTTATAAATTTAGAGATAAGCTTATCGCCACACTCAAAAGAGTGCAGGGCGCAGAAGATGCAGAATAGCAAAAATGCTTTTAATGCCCATTTAAACGGGTGTTAAAAGCCGTGTAAAATTTCGTAAGGTTTTTGTCAAAAAATTTAAATCAAATTTTGCCACTTTGATTTTGAATAAATTTGCTCCTAATCCCTATCCTTGGGCGACTATCTCAAATTTTTTCCCACTTTGACTTCTGACAAAACTTTACAGTATGAGATTTATCATTATATTGTTTTTGGTGGTCGGCGGCTGTTTTGGAGGCAATATAACCGACTTTCAAAGTTTGGAAAAATTTATCAAAGACGGGCAGGCGGAAGGATATTTTCCTAAAAAGATTTTAGTGACGCAAGGATTTGATACCACCGTATTAGAAGACGTGAGTTTAAATTTTAGCAAAACCATATATTGGGATATAAATTCTCGCTGCAACCAAAACGCAGACGAAATCATTATAGCCAAAAGCGATACGAGGCACTCTATAATTTGCCCCGGAAATAACAACGTCTATATTTTGACTGGCGGCAGAAGTGATGTGGAAGACCCGTGGGGAAACGATATCTTCGTAATGGGCGAGAACGATGATAAAATTTCAAAAAGCTGGGGTACGAATATATTTATCTTCGGCAAAAGATGGGGGCACGATAAGATAGAAATCGGCGATTCTAGAATAAATCCGGCGTCAAACCCTGAATACAAAAACGAATTTCCTTACGAGTTTAGCCACTTTTTCATCTTTGATAGTGGGGTTAAAAAGGATGATTTAGTTTTTAACTTCAACAAGATAATAAATTTAAAAACAAACGACTCTATAGAACTTACGGATTTAAATGGTATAAATTTGATTTTTAAAGACGAGCCGGGTAAATACTATGGTACAAATTCATTAAAGGAGATTTACGACGAAATCTCTCCCGTCGCATCCAAAACCGAAGAGAGTTTGAGCGCGGATGAGATACAAACGCTGCTTCACAAAACGGCATATTCAGACAACGCCGAAGATGCTAAAAAATACTGCGAAATGGGCGGTGATCCGAATTTTAAAGGTCATGAAAATACCACTCCCATCGAAATGGCGGTAATGCTAGGTAGCGAAAATTCGCTTCGCGCGATGCTAGAGTGCGCAAAAAGACTGACCGATAGCGCAATGATGATGAGCGTATTCGGAAGCCAACACGACAATGAGAAGAGTTTTAGGCTCGTAAAGCTTTTAGAAAAATACGGCGGAAATTTTAAAGCAAAGGATAGGGATGGTTGCTCCATGGTAAATTATGCGGCAAGTTCTCATAGTCTAGAAATCGTAAAATATCTAGTAGAAAGAGGCGCCGATCCAAAAGCTAGATGTTCTCATAACCAAAGCGTAACTCCATCGGATTGGGCAAGGAAAAATGAGGATAAAAGAGTATATGAGTATCTAAAAAGCCTAGAAGCCAAATAAAAGCTATGCTAAATTTGACTTCTTTATCGTTTGCTTTGAATCAGCGCGATTAAATTATTAGCGTTTTTGATGCAGATAGCAATGCGCAGCAAGCTTTTATGATATCGATTTGGCTTATGGCTGCAACGACGGAACTTATTTATGTGCCATCTAGAATGGGCGGCATATCGGACTCTCTATAGCACCAAGATTTGCGGCTATGCCAAAAAGCTTTAAGTTTTCGGCGAAAATTTTATTTTGTGTTATTTTTGCCAAAAATATATAATTTAATCCAAAATTTATATACACTTCGCTATTATCTCACTTCTAATTTCGCGGCCCACTCGTCTAGTGGTTAGGACGCTGGCCTCTCACGCCGGTAACAGGAGTTCAAATCTCCTGTGGGTCACCATTTCGTTGCTTAAAATCAATTAAAATTTTCTAGAATTCGGTTGCCTGCCCTTGAAATTTAAGACCTCATTTGATTTTGGAGTATTTTGATTAAAAATTCATCATATTTTTACCGAGGCTAATTGCTCTAGAATTAAAGTCGCGCGAATTAGAATTTAGATCAAATTGTAAAATTCACGGCTAAATCCCGCTGCTTATATTTTCAAGATTACGCAATCTATTCCAGTTCTGTTCGTTCTGTAAATTTCGCATATTTTGTCGCTGCTGCATCTGCCCCATCTGCTGCTGCGCTTGCTGTTGCATTAGGCTTCGCTGCGTGGCGCTATACTGCTGCTGCGCTCTTTGCTGCGCTTGCGCGCTATTCGCCCTAAATGAATTAAGCGTATCTTGCGATACCGCTTGCTCTTGCGCCTTTCGCGCGACTTCGGCGTCGATTTTTTGCCGCTTCGCGCAGCGGTTTGGCTGCTTCTTATTTAGCGAGCTTGCGACGTCGCACCTACTCGCGCCTGTTGCAAACAAAGCCTCCTTGCCGTCCTGCGAGAGCGGCGAGCAGCCGCAAAGCAAGACGACCAAAATAAGGGCAAGGAAAAATTTTAACTTCATAGCCACCTCTTAAATTTTATCTTTAATTCCCGACCGACGTTAATCCGCACCCTTTGCTAGGTCGAATCCGCACTGCGTCACAAGCGCCTTATCGCTTGCGATGCTATCGCCGGTGGTGGTTAGGAAATTGCCCGTAAGCGCCGAGTTGATGCCGCATCCAAGCGCCGTGCGCACGTGCTCGCCCAAATTCCGCCTGCCGCCTGCAAAGCGCAAGTACGCGCGCGGCAAGATGAAGCGGTAGATCGCGATCGATTTTAAAATTTCATCGTGCGCTAGCGGCGCGGCGTTTTGCAGCGGAGTGCCCTTGATCGGGGTCAGGATATTGATCGGCACGGAGCTAACGCCCAGCTCTCGCAGCTGCAGCGCCATATCGATGCGATCCTCCATGCTCTCGCCCAGCCCGAAAATCCCGCCACTACATACGTCAAGCCCCACGGCGCGGCAGTTTTGTATCGTTTGGATGCGGTCGTCGTAGCTGTGCGTCGTGCAGATCTGCGGATAAAATTTACGCGAAGTCTCGAGATTGTGATGATAGGTCTGCACGCCGCTTGCTTTAAGCAGCGCCAGCGCGGGCTTTGAGGCGATTCCCAGCGAGGCGCACAGATGCAGCCGCGTTTCGCTTCGCAGCCGCTCATAGATCGCGCAGTATGCTCTCAGATCGGAGCTTTTTTGAGAAATCCCGCGCCCGCTGGCGACGAGCGAGAAGCGGTGCGTTTGCTCGGTTTCGTTTGCAAGCGCGGCGCTTAGTACCTGCTGCTCGCCCAAAATTCCGTAAGTCTCGCAGCCCGTGTTAAAATGCGCCGACTGCGCGCAGTATTTGCAGTCCTCACTACAGCGCCCCGATTTTACGTTTATGATCGTGCAGAGATTAAATTTATCGCCGCAAAACTCGCGTCTGATCTCATCCGCAGCCGCAAAAAGCGCGCCTAAATCCTCGCATTGCGCCAGCTCTAACGCCTGCTCCCTTGTAATCTCGCAGCCGCCTATCACTCGATCTTTCAGCTCAGAAACATAAAATTTGTCTATCAATACTTAGCCTTTTTGAAAAAAATGCGTAATTATACAACGCTAAATTTAAAGCAAAGCTCGCGCGTGAAATTTTGATGCAGGAATTTTTCGCTAAAAATTTACGCGGAATTTCACGCCCCCCACGCCGCTTTTGTGCCTCGATTTTTGCGGACGGCTTGTCTGCGGTATCTGCGTGCGATTTATCGTTTTGAAATTTTATTTTGGCTAAAATTGCGGCTTTAAATTTAAAGGCAAAAAATGAAATACGACGTTATCGTTGTGGGCGGCGGGCATGCGGGCATAGAGGCGAGCTTAGCCGCCGCAAAAATGGGCGCAAAGACGCTGCTAATTACGATCTTGGCCGAGCAGATCGGCGCTGCGAGCTGTAACCCCGCAATCGGCGGCCTTGCCAAGGGGCATCTGGTAAAGGAGATCGACGCGCTGGGCGGTCAGATGGGGCTTGCGGCGGATGCATGCGGGCTGCAATTTAGAATTTTAAACGAGAGCAAGGGCCCTGCGGTGCGCGGCTCGCGCGCTCAGATCGATATGGATGAATACCGCATCTATATGCGAAATTTACTGCTAAACACGCAGGGGCTGGACGTCAGCCAGGAGATCGCGAGCGAAATTTTAACCTGCGAGCAAGGCGACGGTCCGCGCATTTGCGGGGTTAAGAGCCATCTTGGCAATGTTTATGAGACCGAGCATCTGATAATCACCGCCGGTACCTTTTTAAACGGGCTAATTCACGTAGGCGAAAACAAGCTACAAGCGGGGCGCGTGGGCGAGCTAGCAAGCGTCGAGCTGGCCGAATCGCTGCGAAGTCTAGGGCTGCAAATGGGGCGGCTAAAGACGGGCACCTGCCCAAGGATCGATGCTAAGACGATCGATTTTAGCGTGCTTGAGCGCCAAGACGGCGACGCGGATCCGCGCGCTTTTAGCTTTCGCAGCAGGGATTTTGCGCCGAAGCAGCTTGCTTGCTTCATCGCTTATACGAACGAGCGCACGCACGAGGTCATCCGCGAAAATTTCGCCCGCGCGCCGATGTTTACAGGGCAGATTTCAAGCACGGGCCCGCGCTACTGCCCTAGCATCGAGACTAAAATTTATGAATTTCCAAATCGCGACCGCCACCACGTCTTCGTCGAGCCGCAGACGCGCGAGGCTACGGAGTATTACGTAAACGGGCTTTCTACGAGCCTTCCTTACGACGTGCAGATTGCGTTTCTGCGCACGATCAGGGGCTTTGAAAATGCTAAAATCGTCCGCCCGGGATATGCGATCGAGTACGATTTCATCGATCCTACCGAGCTTAAACACAGCCTCGAGACCAAAAAGATCCGCGGGCTGTTTTTGGCAGGTCAGATCAACGGCACCACCGGCTACGAGGAGGCCGCGGCGCAGGGGCTGATGGCGGGCATCAACGCCGTGCTTGATTTGCGCGGGCGGCAGCCTCTGATCTTGCGCAGGGATGAGGCGTATATCGGCGTTTTGATCGATGATCTGGTTACCAAAGGCACGAACGAGCCCTACCGAATGTTTACTTCGCGCGCGGAATTTCGTCTGCTGCTGCGCGAGGGCAACGCCGTGCTGCGCCTAAGCGAATACGGCCGCGAGATCGGGCTTTTAGACGAGGCAAGCTACGAGCGGGCGCGCAAGTTTAAGCTAGACGTAGAGAGTGGAATGGAATTTTTGCTAAAAAAGCAGATTACCCCTTCGAAACAGACGCTTAGCCTGCTGCAAAGTATCGGAGCGGAGCCCATTTCACAAAGCTGTAGCTTGCAAAAAATCGCCTCTCAAAGCGGCTTTTCAAAGGCGGGTCTGCTTGCTCTGGCACCGCATTTTGAGGGCTTTAGCGATGAGGTTTTGGATGAAATTTTAACGCAGTGCAAGTATCATTTCTACATCGCGATGCAGCGCGCCGAGGTCGAGAGGATGAAGGGGCTGCTTGGCGTCGCGATCCCGCCGCAGATCGATTTTAGCAAGATCGGAGGCCTTAGCAACGAGATCGTGCAGAAGCTAAATCGCTTCGCGCCGCCGACGCTGTTTGCTGCGAGCGAGATCAGCGGCGTAACGCCCGCCGCGATCGATATTTTGCATATCTACATCAAACAAAATTTTGGCGATAAGCTTGGGATAAAGCGAGAATAGAATGCTAAAGTATAAAAGGCTTAATAAAGTAATTTTAAAATTTATAGTGAAAAATCTGGACGATATTTTAACATATGTTTCAGTTTGAACTAAAACTATGTTTTGATAATTACGCCAATAGTAAATTTAGATTCATTGTCAAGAATTGCTCAAAAAATACTTTTTTTACATACGGTATGTCGCCGAAATTCTTTTTTATTCACTTCCTGGTTCAAAATTATTTCTCGAACAGCATAAATTAAAGGACGCGGCCGACAACAACATTCAAGAATTAGGTTTTAGTATTGACACCTCAGGAATAAACAACATATTCATATTAAAAGACGTTATACGAGAAGAAGAAATACCTACTATTTTTGAAGAAATAGTCGAACGATATATAGACGGCATTAAATATCTAAATTGTTTTAAATTTGAGCTACTAAACTACAGATATAAAAGAGAGATCCATTGCTTTTTGCTAAAATTGATAAGAGAAAATCCGCTTAACTTATCTTGAGCTATTTATATTTACAGAGGAGATAAATCCGCCCCGAGCGAGGCGGATTAAAGATTATTTTTCGCTAGGCGGATACATCTTCCAGCTACTATCTACTTTCCAGTCTATCGGGTGGCAAGACATGCAAGTATTTAGCTTTTGCGGATGATGCACTGCGTGACATGATTGGCACTGAAGCATTTCATTGTCTCTATTATGGACACCATTATGCGGGTTAGACAAACCATAGTGCGCAGTCTTTTTCCTGATATCGTCTATCTTATGACAGCTGGTGCACTGCTCGTTTGTAAATCCTCTTTGTTTTGTTGGCATCTCAAAATCGCCCATCGCATACATCCTGACCTCGTTTAGTTGCTCACCTATGGTTGGGACGTGGCAGTCATGGCATGTTACATTTGCGTCGTTATGCTTTTTAGCTAGCATATTTCCCTTTGTAAAAGAGTCATACTCTGGCTGCATGTTGTGACACATGATACAAAATTCAGCTTTGTGGCTAGCTGCTTGTACCTGATGAAACGCTATAAAACCTATGACGGCAGCTATTATTAGCCCTATTATCGTATATTTTCTTCTCTTGCTCATGCTTTTACTCCTTTTGCGTTCGCCGCAGCCTGATAGCCTGCTAAGCGTCCGTAGCATAGACATGTTCCGTGGCTAGTGCCGGCTAAAACTACCGGATAATCGCCTAAAAAGCGCCCGCCCATAACATTACCGCAGGCATAAAGTCCTGAAATTTCGTTATAGTCAGTATCTAGTACATTTGCAGTGCTTGGCTCAACGGTAAAGCCACCCATTACGACCAGGCTCGCACCTACTCCCATTTTGCCGGCATAAAACGGCGCGTGACGTACTGGAAACATCCTCTTTGCGGTCTTACCAAAGTCATCATCGTAACCTTTGTCGCATAGCTCGTTGTAACGTTTTATAGTTGCTAAAAACTGCGTTTGTGCCTTTTGATTATTAGGGTATAGCATACCGGCAAGTTCTTCTATGCTGTTTGCTTTAAATACATCAGGCATCTCTTCAATATCTTTTACCGATATATACGATGTTTTGCCTATCGCCCACTGGCAGTCAGGTGGAAGCTTTGGATTATCTTCTACACAGTGGTTTACACTGCCGTGTGATACGCCCATGAGGCCGACTTGCTCTGGAAATTTAGAGTCAAATACCTGCCAGCCAAAGCCTCCTGGTTGGCGAGAGAGCGGCTGAGTGACTTGCTGACCGCTTAGATCTTCATTTGTAAAGCGCTCTCCCTTTGCATTTGTTAGTAAAAACGCATCAACGCCAAGCGGTCCGCCAAGCGTGTGAGCGACTGGTGCGTGCGGTCCGTCTTCTAGTTTTGCGCCTATCCATGAGCCAAGCTTATGCCCGTCTCCCGTGTTTGTCGGATTGTTTTTGTAGTCTCTGTTTGGAAACGGACAGAAGAAATTTGCCACCCACGGCACAAATGTTTTTACCATCTCAGGATCATTCATATAGTCTCCCGTGGCTAAGATTACTGATTTGGCATTTATCTTGATATATGAGCCATCAGCCATATTTTGCGCGATCGCTCCTTGCATTTTGCCAGTTGTTTTGTCGCGAAGTAGCTTTTTCGCACGAGTTTTGAAGATATATTTTGCGCCTTGCTTTATAGACTTTTCATAAACTAGCTCCATCATCGGCTCTTGGCTAGGCAAAAATGTCATAACGGTTGGATAGCTTGGGCTATTTTCTTTGCTTGGATCGTATCCTGCCGGGAGCGGATAGTGCATGAGCATCAAATTTATCTTACTTCTATCAAGCTGCGTATCGGTCTCTTTCATAAAATGC